>SKEU01000018.1_pt1 | contig 200740 bp, 158 predicted proteins | sample 4819571 | NCBI WGS metagenome assembly SKEU01 (sample SAMN11008801, study PRJNA524170) | human gut metagenome | biome: Human fecal sample; material: Feces; isolation source: fecal sample from pouch patient p8, p16 | host: Homo sapiens | place: Israel: Tel-Aviv | collected 2015-06-23
AGACCCGATACAGGGGCTTGCTCAAACATCGTATGCATGCATATAGCAGATGTATGTGGATGAACCTCCGAAGGATGGTAATATTCCAGATTTCAACATTTCAAAGATCGATATTTGCCCTTTTCGGACCTATCAGAGAAGCTTTCGGCTCTTTCAAGGCGATTTCCCGAAAGATATTCACCAGCGGAGCCGATTGCTATGTTTCACTCAGAATGACCACACTGGTCAGACTGGATTCAAAATATGCCCCTTTTTAAAGTGGGCTCAGTCAATAATCCTTGATAAAACTCTTTGAATTGGCAGACTTGAAAACTTGGCTGCTATGATTCTTCTTGTCCAGCCCATTAAAGTTATATCTGAAACCCAACATTACCAAATTCTGTCTTGTACTGAAGTTATTGCAATAGGATTCCTGGACTTGCGCAGTCTGTACGGTATTCCATATATGCTTATGGGTGAACAGATAACGCATTCCGAGACTGATATCAAAGCTTTTCGATATGGAATAGGATATAGTCAACTGAGATTCCGGAGAAGTCTTATACCTTGCCTCTGGCGTTGAATTCTTTACCTCATTCGTATCAAGCATTATATTGACATTGACTCTATCATTGTAATATTGTCCCTGCAGCATCCCGTAGAGATAGTTATCAGAATAGCCTGCACATTTCACCCAATTCTGTTGTATCATCCCCAATAAGACAAAGTGAGGAATCATATATCGGACAGTTGCGCCACAGTTATACAGATTGTAGCTGTTCTTATCGTTATAGTAAGACATCACCACTTGCTGCATATTCACCTTGCTATACTGGGCTATGCGCTGTCGGATATTCTCATATTGAGCAAAAACATCTATGTACAGAGACTTAATATTGGCTGTGTAATCCAATTGCAAATCATGAGTATATGCCGGTTTGATGTTCTTATCTCCTACATTCACAAACAGAGGATTAGTGGCAGAGTTTACATCACACAACTGGTCTATCTCCGGATTCGAACTTGCATATTCATAAGAGAATTCCAAATTGTGATTGGTTCCCATATGATATGACAAGTCTAAGATCGGATGCCAATTGACAAAACTGAAATGGTCGTTCCCCATACTCCTATACGCGATGTTTATTCCCGAGGAAGCAGAAACATCAAGATTCCCCATGTTCTTTTCTACCTCAAGATAGCCGTAATTGTTGCACTCATTATATTTTGACAGAGTATGGTCAGCCTGCGACTGGATGTTGTGCCACAGGAATACGGAATTGGCTCCTATCTTCCAATTAGCTGCAACCCATGGAAAGGCATAATCCAGTCCACCATTTACTTCTTTTTGTCTATACTTAGCAGAGTAAAGATATTCGGTTTGATTCTCCTGACGCTTAGTGGTATTTGTATTGTAGGAATAGATGCCACTAAAATAGAATGTCAAGGAAGATGCTTTGCCGAATGAAGATTTATGATACAAATTGATTTGATACTTGCATAAGTCATCATCATATTTACGATGATAATCCAAAATATTATTTCCGAGCAAGTCATCTTCTGATGAATATTCTATCTTACCTGTATCGAACGAGTTTTGAGGAATCATTTCAAATACAAAGCCTAAGGAAGAGACCGATTTGTCTGTCCATCGGTAATCTCCTCCTACCATAGCTTTCCAATCTTTATAATAATTGGTTCGTTCAGTTTCTGTATTTTGATTCCTGCCGGACACGGTTAATGCATCAGTTGTCTTCGACTTATTATCCAAAAAGGCGAAACCGGTCAATCCGGAGTAGATAGAAAATCTACTCTTATCGTAGGAGAAGTTTGCATCAGCCGAACCAAAAGCCACGACGGGATGAGACAAAACACCCATGTTGAAGTATCTTCTCGCTTCCTTATGTTTTTTGGTTATGATATTGACAACACCTGAATATCCCTGTCCCATATATTCCAAAGGAACGCTGTTTGATACTTCCACCTTGTCAATCATAGCTGGTGAGATACTTGCCAAGGAGTGAGATTTGGGAATACCATCTATCAAGACCAATGGCGCACCACCTTTGGCAAGACTGATGGTTTTCATCGTAGGATCAATACGCAGATCTGGGACTTCTGTCAAAGCTGTATAAATATCCTTGGTTTCATTGGCATGATGACTGAAGAAGAAGGTCTTGACATTTCCCTTCTTCTTGACGATATGTCCTCTTTCGGCTTTTACAATCACCGTTTTTAGGTCTATATCCTTAAAGATATCTGTCTCTATGCTATCATTTCTAATGGCAGCATACATACTTGGAGCGATAAATAACAGTCCAATTAATAAGTTATCCTTTTTTCCCATCATGTTCATAATTATAACAACTAACATATCGTAATAAAAGGAAATCCTCCAAAGGCATTTCCATACTCTTTAGCTGGCAAGTCTCCATTACCTTCTCTTTTTTAAGGAGATGCTTCTGACAACACGGTCCCCAACACAGAGGAAGTAATTTGCATTGTATACATTCGGAGTGATTATATGTTTTAATTTGAATTCTTTCCTCTGCTTTATTGCCTTTCCACGCGATATTACCATCACTCATTAAAATTCCATCTTCTTCTGTTCTTAAAAAATCACATCCTGTGCACTTGAAAATTTTTCCATCATACGAGATTGCTACTTGGTCTTGTTTGCTAGACATGCAAGAAGAGGCGGTATGGAAAAATTTCAAGTATGTTACATGAAACCCATGAGAGACAAAAAGTTTCCAAGCATCTATTAGAGCATCATTGGTTATAGCAATACGCTTCTTAGTTTGCCATACTCGTTCAAAATGAATAGATATTTTACTTCTGTCTATATCTTCTAAATCTGACAAGATTTCATTAATATTTTTCAGCGTCTGCTCATCATAATTCAAACGTAAAACAACATGCACGTGGTCACACTTGCAAATGTTTTTCAAATTATGAATAACCAAATCGTAAGTACTAATATTAGTATGCTCTGACAATATTTTAATTTTATCATGCCTTTCCTTGCAACCATCAATGGATATTTGAAATTGTGGCGATAAATCTTTTATGCAATCTATAACTTCTTCTGTAAGGCGCAGGCCATTTGTAATGAATAAAAATGTTGCTCTTTTGCCAAGTCCTTCTACAACATTCTTTATCTGATGAAGAAAATCATTCAAATCTTCTTCATAATGCAAAAGAGGTTCTCCACCAAAAAGATCTATTGAGATTTCTTGTACGTAAGGTCTATCCTTTATTATATTTTGAATAAACAGGAGTATGTTTCTCTTTACACTAGAAGTCATTCTTGAACCAACATTTTTATTTTCAAAACAATACCAGCAGTGTACATTGCAGTCTAAAGTTGGCAAAATCGTCAAATCAAACACTTCGGATTCATGAATCTCCTTATTATATGTTTGTTCCAAATAAGCAAGTTCATTAAAATCATCCTTGACTAGAATGCCTGCATTTTGAAAACGTTTAATTCTTTTTGATTCAAAAAAGCTAGGTAATATAAACTCTCGTGTTTCTAAAATTTTTGCTTCGTCATCGTTTACAAAGACATAACTATCTGTTAAAGCATTAAAGACCAACATCCCTCTATCACTGTTGATAAATATGTTACAATTACTGACTCTCATATAAATATCCAATTGATTAATAAAACTCATTTTGAAAGTTAATGGATTATTAAAGTAGCCGTAGTCCTAAGACAACGGCTACCATAATTCATTTAGAACAACCACAATCACACCCTGAACCTTTAATAGGCTTAATAGGATGCGTTCCACCTCTAACCAAGTCCAACTCTTCGTTGGAAACGAACTTGTCGTTTTGGATAAGTTCTGATAAAATGAATTTTCTTTCCATAACGTATAAAAATTAAATTAAACATTTCACTTATGCGCTTAACTCTATTTTATTATTTTTGCATAGCTCATTGAATTTCTTGCCCAATAACTCACATCTTTCTCATATGCATTTTTATATAGGCAATAACTTAGAACTCAAAAGTTCCAACATAAATCACATTAGAAAGCTCGACAGAAGCTTCATAAGAGCCACCATCTAAAGTAGCTAAATCCAAAGTGCATTGTCCCTTGCCATCTACAAACAGAGAAGTGGTAGTAACAAGACTACCAGTATCATCATAGATTTTAACATTCACAATACCTGTATAGCGAATTACACTTACCATAAGCAGCCCTTTCTCTAAACTAGCAGTGACACCTGGTTCTGTTGTTCGTGCTCCTAAATGTGCTCCTTTTTTGTACATAGGGATATCTTTTGCTTTAGGAGAACACACCGCTATCACTTGATTAGAAGTAAAAAGCAGAAACACCAGAAACGAAATAAGCATTTGTATCTTCTTCATATTTTTACTTTTTAGATATTATTGAATCTCGGCTGCAAAATTACAAAGTTTTCCTACTCCGCCCAAACAATTCAGGTCTATTTCTATGTCATCAAGCAAAGCGCATACAAGCCTTAGTACTAAGCTGTTATAATAGATCATCACAATTTTAGAGGTCTAAAATACTATATATTCCCCCCTTATTAGAAGTCTTCTATATAATTACGAAGCGAAAAATGCTCATTTTTAATACCAACCTTATCCTTATACAAGAACAACTTTTGCTTGATAGCCTTCTCACTAACACAATAAATAGATGCTAGAGTTTTTTGTGATAACCTCAAACGCAACAGCATCATTAATCGCAAATCTGCCTTAGACAAATTCGGATGCTTTTGTTTTAGTCTTGACACAAACAAGTCCTCTACACTATCCAAGAAGACTTCTAGCTCTGTCCATTCATTATCAGAAAGCACTATATGCTTACACCCATTCGGAACATTCGAATTTAACTTTTCAACTACCTCAATCTTCTTTAATAAATAATTACGCATCACAGACAATTGTACATCCCTATGCAAAAGTTCTTCTTGATGCAACTTCTCTATCATTTGCTGCTTTTGGCTGAATATTTCCTGTTCATGAACCATGCGAGCTAATGACAGTTTTCGATACGACCAATAAGCATACAAAACAAAAGAAATAACAATCAAGCCCAAAAGTAAAAACAATCCAAATACCCATCGCTGCATTTCCGTCTTTCCTTGCATTTTTGCCCTTTCACTTTCTTTCTTCAAAAAAGAAGTATAATAGGAATTCTTGGCTTTGGATGCTGTCCGGTACATTTCTTGCAAACAAGAACATGCAGAATCACTGAAAGTTTTAGCCGTCTTATAATCCTGGGCTTTTACAGCTACTTGACTTTGTAAATAAAACACAGAATAATGGTCTTCTGGCGTTTTGGGAGCTGTTTGTTTCAATATTGTAAAAGCTTGCTTTATAGAATCTACAGAAATATAAGCTGAAGCCAACATCAGCTGACAGGAAAATCTATCATTACCATTCAAGTCATAAGCTTGCCGAGCATAAAACAGGCAACTATCCTTTTCTCCCATTTCCTCAAATGTACTCGCTAGATTTTGTCTTACATAAGACAATAAGTCATTATCGCCTACAGATGCCGCCATCCTATATGCCTTCTTTTCTTCTTCCAAAGCCTGGTTCAAACTATCAACGTAAAAGAAGTTTTCTCCTAACTTCAAACGGGCTACCACCTTATTATATATAGTTACATTTGGCATCGAATCATACATCTTCACCAAAGCCTTTGCATATTTCAATGCTGTATCAGGTGCCAACTGTTCTTCTACTTCAATCAGCTTATCCAATGCCAAGCATTTTAAATTCATATTATGGAGGCTGTCAGATATGGAATAGGACTTTTCTAAACAAGCCTTTGCCTGCTCCATGCTATCATTCAGTAGAAAGTATTTTCCCATATAATACAAGGATGAAGCATAAAGAGAATCGTCCTGATGTTCTCCATACCAATCATACGCTATGCGAATCAAGGAATCGTTATCCACATCCAAGCCTGACTTATCTTGTGCCATATAATAAATGAGGGCATACTTCGCCATATCTTTATCTGAGAGTTTACCTTGATTGATATGGTTCAAAAAGGCCAAAGCACTATCTGGCTTAGACTCTGCCAACGTATAAGCTAAGTCTAACTCTCTCTTATGACTTTGATGACATGATACCAACACCGAAAGCATCATAAAACACAATATTGTAAACGAAATACTTCTTCTCACATTTAGTATAATTACATTCTGGGTGCAAAAATACAAAATATTTTTCAATAATAGGACTAAATATGGTCTAAAATACAAGTTCTATACAAATTCAAAATAATGCTGTTTTTCAAGAGTATACATTATATCTTAGGAATATTAAGGTCTAAAGCTAGCTTTTTGTTCCCTTAAGGGAAACTCCATGTCTCGACCCACGAAACTAGGAGTTTCATTTAGGAAACAAATTAGCAGCCTGCGTATGATTTCAGCCTTTCTGCCTGAAAGCAGAAGGCGTTACCCCTCTCATCTTCTTGAAGAACTTGGTGAGATGTGCCTGCGATGAAAAGCCGAAAGTGTTGGCTATCTCCTGCACCGTATGCGTGGTGGTAGAGAGTTCGCGTTCAATCTCCTTCACGATGTATTCATCGATGATCGCCTTCGGCGTCTTGCCGGAAATGCGGCGGGTAACCTGCGCCAGATAGCGGCCACTCACATTCAGCTGGTCGGCATAAAAATGCACATCGCTATAGGTGCGGCAGAAGTTATTCACCTGCGAGATAAACTGGTTGTAAAGATCGGAACTCCTGCCCTGCAGATTGCTCTCCCTAGCCAGTTCTATATTGATGAAATCCTGCGCCATCGCCAACGCCTCCTCCATCTTCTTGCCCTGATTCAGATAGATGGCAAGGGCAGAAGAGAAACGGTTGATGAGACCATGCGAATTGGCATTATCGAGGCGATAGATCCGGAGTCCCTGCTTCTCGGCAAGTTCCAGGAGCCGGGAATTCTGAAGGATGATGTCGCTCTCCTTCTTTCTTGCCACGACTACAGAACAGAGGGGCAGCAGACGGTATTTAATCTGGCTCACCACATCCTCGGTCATCAGCGCATCGCCCTGACTCGACCAGATGGAAGGAGCGTAGATGATGTGGTCGGGACGATACTTGGTCAGGGCATCGATGAGCACATTCAGCGTCTCTACCTTACGAATCATTCCCACCTTCACGATGCGGGGCTGCATATCGTTCATGATGGCTTCTATCTGACCGGAGACGATTTCGGCAGGAATATCGAAGAACTCCTGGATGCCCAGGGTGTTCTGCACGGTGATGCTGGTTATCGCCGAAACGGCATAACCGCCCAATTCGAATATCGTCTTGATATCCGCCTGCACACCCGAACCGCCGGTGCTGTCGGAACCGGTAATCGTTAATATTGGCAACATTTCGTTTGAACTTGAATGAATCTTTCTATCTCTTCATATATTCCGAAGGCGACATGCCGAACAACTTGGAGAAGCACTTCGAGAAGTAGCTGCTGTTGGAGAAGCCCACGGTGTACATCACCTCGGAAACGCTGAACTTGCCAGCCTTCAGCAGTTTAGCAGCCTTGCGCAATCGCATGTCACGAATCAGTTCTACAGGCGTCTGCCCCGTAAGCATCTTCACCTTGCGATAGAGCTGCTTGTTACCCATGCCCATCTTCTCCTGAAGCATCGTCACGTTGAAGTTGGAATCCACCATGTTTTCATCTATCGCCTCCTTAATCTGATCAAGCAGGCGCTGATCCATTTCATCCAACTCTTCAACTTCCGGCTGCGGTCCATTAACCATCTGAACGACCATGGCACCCGGAGCATCATCCGACGAAACATCCACATCGAGCGTAGAACTTACCACATGGGATACCTCTTCGAAAGAACGATGCTCCACTGCCGACTTCAGGTCGTCGGCAAGGTTGGCATAGAACTCCATACGCGCCTTTACCTGCTCCAGAATCTCAGCCTTCTGCTTCTCAGCCTCCTGCAACTGCTTCTTCACGAAATGAGAGTTGATGATCCAGGCGAGGAAGACAATCAACAGGGTAAGATAGAACAGCTTGCACCAGATGGTGAGATACCAAGGTGGAAGCACGGAGATATCGAGCGTATAAACCTCGTCGCCGATATTGCCCTCGCCATCCAGCACATGAACGGACAGATGGTAATCGCCATACGACAAGCCATTGTATGAAATATCGAGATTGCCCTTGTCCAGATAGTGCCACTCGTGGTCGCTGCCCTCCAGGCGATAAGCATAGACGGCTGTAAGATGGTCGGCAAAAGGAAGGTCGGAGAGCTGAAGGGTGAAACTGTTCTCATCGCTCTTCAATACCAAGGTCTTCAAACCAACAGGCGATATGCCCGGCGTACCCTTGATGCTCTCGTCGAGCAACGCCTCCTGGGTCTGTCTGCCATTCACCACAATGCCAGCCAGCAGCAGCTGCGCCTTACCGTTCTTCGGCATGTCGAGGTCGGCACGGATAGAGACGAAGCCATCGTTGCCACCCATCACCACCTCGTGGTTCAGCTTGGAATAATAGATATTGTTAGGAGTAACCATCGGGATGATGAAGCGGAAGCTGTTGCCCTTAGGATCCAGCACGCAACATGCGTTTCCGGCAGCCACCCAGATGTTTCCTTCCACATCACACATGGAAACCACCTTGTCGCCAATCTTCCATTCCTTGCTATCCACCTCCTTGCCCTTCATAGGCAGGTTCACCATGTAGCACTTGACGCTGGCGTTATATCCTACCCACACGTTGCCGTTGCCGGAAGCCATGAGATAGTTGATGGCGTCGTTGCCTCCGATATGGGCCACGCGCATGGTGTAAGGGTCGATGCGGTCGAGATGGTCATGGGATGAAGCCCAGATCATTCCCTTGCCATCGAGCACCATCTGTCCGATATGCAAGCCCGAGAGGGCATTCTGTCCCTTGTCGGAAAAATGATAGTCTGCCACGCAGGTAGCCGTGCCCGAAGCTGCATGGGCGATGGCTGCCACCAGGCGCTGCTTCTCCATCACGAAGATGCCGCCCTGATAGGACGCCATCCAGATTCTGCCCTTTCTATCCTGAAGGATATCGTAAGCCCAGGCGGTGGAATACTTGCCGGTCTTATCATAGACGATGAAATTGAGCAACTGTCTGGTCGCCCTATCATAAAGGTTGATGCCGTGGTCTGTGCAGACCCACACATCACCATCCTGATCTTCATAAATCTTGCGCACACGATTGTGGGCTAAAGGAGCCGCAGGATTGTTCTGCTTATACCATACCACATTCTGATAATCAGATACGGCACCCTGGGCACGCACGCCCTCGGTATAATGAATCAAGCCATTGGTACCACCCATCCACCATTCGCCATTACGGGTCTGGAGGATGGCATGCAGGAAGCTTCCCTCGCCGGAGAAGGTAATCTTATCGAGCGATGTGAAGCGATAGTAGGTATGGGTAGAGAGACGTGATAGTCCGTTGTCGGTACCAATCCACACATTCTGCCATTTATCTACATAGCAAGCCCATACGATGTTGTTGGGGATGGTAGCCTCATTGCGGGAGTCGTGAACGAAATGCTCCAGACTATTGTTCATCGCCATGCGATAGAGACCATTGTCGGTACCGATATAGAGGTTTCCATTCTGGTCTTCATCAATACATTTCACGGAGTTTCCGTTCAGCGCTTCTATCTTCGAAAAATTCTGCAGGCTGCGGTCGGCGCAATAAAGAGCGCCCTCGGTACCTATCCAATAGCAATGGCGGATGGCATCGTAAGCCAGGGCATTGACCAAAGGCTGTGCGCCCGGGGTAAGAAGGATAGGACGGTTGTTGAGACGGAGTCCGGAGAGTGAACCCACGAGAAGTCCCTTCTGGGTATGCAAGATGGCATACACATCCGGAGCGAAGGCTTTCTTTTTGTCCTTCATATCGATTACGCGCAGTTCCTTCAGTGCCTTTTTCTTGCTTTCATCTCCATAAGCCTCTGCATCAGGGGTAGAAACATAGGTTTCCTTCTTGGCATCAAACTGCAGGATGCCATTGCCCGTAGCCATATAGAGCATGCTGCCATCGAAACCGAGTGCATTGATGCGTACATGATTAAAGGTGTGGGGAGCAAAATGGCGATAGTCATGATAGCCGTCATAACTGTAGAGTCCGTTATCGGTTCCAAGCCAGATGATGCCATTGGCATCCTGAGTAATCGCACTAACCGTCTGAGCACCATCAAGGGTGGTGTTGACGAATCTTTGCGCATGAAGCGCTAAGGTTACGAAGAGCATAGCTATCGCCATACCCATTCGGTTTATAGTTGTAGTTATCTTGTTCATGGCTGCAAAATTACACATTATTCATGATAACGCCAAACTTTCTTTGGGAAAAATACAAATAAACCTGGAGAAAAAGTTTTCAAGTCTAATAAAAAGTTCCGTTCAATACTTTTGAACGTATGTTCAAAGCCTTTGAATGTATGTTCAAAGCTTTTGAACACACATTCAACGTCGCTGAACGAAGAATTCCCCTAGCAGTAAGAACTTCTACTCCTAGGGGAATCTATATTTATCATTAGTAAGTTTGCTTTACATTGCCTGCAACTTCAATGTCTTCTCGATGTTGCGCTTACCATCCTTTACGGTGAGGATGATGTCGCCCTTCTGTGCCTTGCTCTGAACAACAATAACGAGTTTGCCAGAGAAGAGTCGCATGTGTGGCTGGGTGAAGGAATCGAGCGATGTGGCATCGCCATTGCATGCCGCCTTGAAGGTTCCGGCACCCGTTACCTCGAAGGTCAGCTCATCATCGGCGAGCGGGCACTCGTTGCCATCCTTGTCCAGGAGGCTCACGGTGATGAAGGCAAGGTCGTTGCCATCGGCATTCAGCAGCACGTTGTGCTCGTCGGTGCAGCCTTCTACCATGCAGACGATAGGCTCATGGTCTGGAGTCTCCACACTGAACTTCATCTGCGTTGGTTCTCCGGCTGTACGCTTCACGTCTTCGCCTACCTTGTCGCCATACTGATTGTAGGTAACCACGCGAATCTCGCCCGGTTCATACTTCACATTGTTCCAGCGGAGGCGATAGCGGTCCAGACGGCTTGACTTATCCTTGCGCACTCTGCCCTGGCTCTTGCCATTCACGAAAAGCTCACCTTCCACACCATCGGTGTAGCAATATACAGGGGTAACCTGTCCTTCTCTACCCTTCCAGTTCCAGTGAGGAAGAAGATGGGTGGTGTGCTGATGCTCGTTCCAGCGGGCACGATACATATAATACCGATCCTTTGGAAGTCCGGCAAGGTCGCAGATACCGAAGTAGCTGCTACGGCTTGGCCAGTAGGTATCGTATGGAGTCGGCTCGCCCAGATAGTCGTAACCCGTCCATACGAACTCTCCGATTACCCAACTGTAATCATCCTGCATCTTCCAGTCATCATCCGGAAGATTACTCCAGGAACAATACTCCGTATCATAGCTGGAGCACTGACCGTCGGCGTATGGGTTGTTGTTGCTGGCACGCACCTCAACCGGGAACTTATACACGCCACGGGAGCTGACGGTAGATGCTGTCTCTGAACCCAGGAGGAATCCCTGAGGCAACTGCTCGATATTCTTATAATATTTATGTACGCGATAGTTGAAGCCCGGAACATCCATCACCTGGGCAAATCCACTCTTCAGGGCAGCCTCAGCCTTATCCATACCCTGGGTTACAGGGCGGGATGGATCGTACTGATGACAGATATCCTGCAGATGCTTCGAAATCTCCTTACCCTCCTTGCTCCACTGCTCAGGAATCTCGTTACCGATACTCCACATAATGATGCTAGGATGGTTGCGGTGATGCTTCACCAGATTGGTCATATCCTTGTCGCTCCATTCCTTGAAGAACTTGGCGTAGCCATTCTTACACTTAGGAAAAATCCACATATCGAAGCTCTCAGCCATTACCATCATACCGAGTGAGTCGCAGATCTCCATCTGCATGGTAGAAGGCATGTTGTGGGCTGTACGGATGGCATCGCAGCCCATCTCCTTCATCGTCTTGATCTGGCGGATGAGTGCCGCCTTGTTTTCAGCAGCTCCCAACGGACCGAGGTCGTGGTGCAGGCAGACACCCTTGATCTTGCGGGTAATGCCATTGAGCTGGAAACCATTATTCTTGGATACCGAGATGGTACGGATACCGGTCTTCAGCGTCTGGACATCAGCCACCTTCTTGCCTTCATATCGGGTTAACTTCACCTGATAGAGGTAAGGAGATTCCGGCGACCAGAGCTGAGGGTTCGATACCTTCAAGGTAGTCTTGATTTCAGGGGTTGCACCCTTAATGGTCTGCTCGGCTACCTTGGTACCAGCCTCATCAAGCAAAGCGATGACCGTCTTGCCCGACTTACCAATCTTTCCTTCCAGCAAGGCGTTCACCTCTACTTCGGCTTCCTGCTTATCTGCCTTCAGGGTACGGACGAAGGTATCCCAGGTAGAGAAGTTCTCGTTGCCGTAAAGTTCCACGGAAACCGGACGGTAGAGACCGCCACCTGGATACCATCGGCTGCTTTCCTCTACATTGTTGAGATGAACCTCTATCAAATTGCTCTTGCCAAACTGGATGAAAGGAGTAATGTCGATGCGGAAGGCATTATAGCCGTAAGCCCATCTGCCAGCCTCCTTGCCATTCACGCTCACGACAGGCTGACTCATCGCACCATCAAAAACGAGGACGGCACGCTTGTAGCCCTTCGGCAACTGAAGATTCATCTTATACATACCCTCTCCAATCCAAGGGAGAGCTCCAGAGCGTCCCGACTTCTCGGTTTTCTCCTTTTCGCCATTCTGCTCGATAGCCACCATCTGCAGGTCCCATTTCTTATCGAAAGGACCCGCGATAGCCCAGTCGTGAGGAACAGCTACCTGCTGCCACGCCTTGCCATCACGGGAGAAATCCCATGATGGCAGGTTGATAACCTTTCTGCTCTGCGCCTGGCACAGCGTAGTGAGTGCCAGGGCAAGAGTCATGAAAGTAATGCTTCTCTTGATCATATTGCTATTTAATATTCTTATTTATATGCATCGAATACGGCAGTTGGTTTGCCGCTGTTGTCGAAGGCTCCCTTGGTATATGCAGACCAACCCAGAGTGGTATAGTTGGCTGGCTTCCAGTTGTTGTAAACTTCTGGTTCCCAATAGAAGATACCCTCGCAGGTAGAGATTGCCTTGCAGCCATCCACCATTTTCTTCATCATTGGCGCAGCCTGGTCAGAGCCCCACCACATACCGATTTCAGAGATGATGACATTGCAGTTGTACTGTTCTGACAAAGTCTTAATATTATTCAGACAATTGGTGGTTAAATCCTGCCAATTGTTATCTTCTGGATAAAGTGACATACCGATGACATCCCATTTTCCATCATTCTTCTTCAATTCACCAAAGAGCCAGGTATAACGGTCGAGGTTATGACCCTCATCCACGTGCACGATGACTTTAGCTTGTGGATAAACCGCCTTAACAGCATCATAACCGGCGTTGATATAAGCTGCAAAATTGGCTGCATTCTTAGATACCTGACCGGTTACAGCCTCATCGCTATTGAAGAGCATTCCGTCACGAGTTTCATTGCCCACCTGCACCCACTCTACGTTGGTTACACCTCTATCCTTCAAGGCTTTCAACACATCCTTTGTATGATCAGCCACAGCCTGTTTCATCTGTTCAGCAGTATAGCCCTGCCATGCAGCAGGAACTTTCTGGTTGCCCGGGTCAGCCCAGGTATCAGAATAGTGGAAGTCAATCATCAGACGGAAGCCGAGCTGCTGAGCTCGCCAAGCCTTGGCGATGACATCATCCTTACCACACCAGCCACCTTCCGGATTTACCCAGACACGCAGACGGATGGAATTGGTTCCCTCTTCGCGGAGGAGCTTCATGCATTCTGTAGCCTTGCCATTCTGATTATAGAATTTCACACCATCCTTCTCCATCTCTGTGAGCCAACTTACATCGGCTCCCTTGGCGAAGCCGCTCATATCGTATGTCTTCTCCTTTTCGGGAGTAGCATTATCTTCATTGCTGCAACTTGTGCCCGCGATAGAGAACAAAAGTGCTGAAGCCAGCAATATGGCTTTTCCTAAAATATGTTTCATTGTTATTCTGCCTTTAAGTTATTATTATAATGCAAAGATAATCAAATAAATGATTCTTTTCCAATAAGGAAACTTACTCATGATGAATATTCTGTGCAATCGGTTGCACAGTAACGATGGGAGTCGCTTGTTACAACGATTTGTTTCGGTTGCAAAAGTAGGAAATAGAACGCAAAGTGCTAGACAGATACTTGACAAATGAAAAGAAAAAACGGACAAGAAGACGGAATATATCCGCTTTTGTCCGTTTTGTTATATTATAATGGAAGAAATACCTTTACCACACCCGACTTGTAAGCATCGAGAATGCTTGCCAATGCTGGCAATGGCTGCTGATGACCATTGGTTACTACAGTTTCATCTGGAATATCGAAGTGGATGTCGCCATGGTTCAATCGACCAGCGCCATAATAACCTTCTACGATAGCTGGCACATCGGCTGCGTTATCGGCTGTATGTGCATACATCAAGCTTGAGTTGGTATCGAAGTTATTATAGGTAGTACCACCCACCAAAGTCTTCACACCGGCTGGCACCTGATCGGATGCCCTGGCTACCTCGTAGGCATCGAAGCTGGTATTGTTGGATGCATAGGTAACATAGCTGAAGCCGCTTGGCTTGTTGGCAAACACATTGCCATACGCCTTGATCATACCACCATTCTCGCCAGAGAAGGTTCCTTTTGAACCCTTGGCATCAGTACCCTGTAGAGAACTCATGATTGGACGCTTCACAGCATCAAAGTAGTTAGACTCCATAAAGATATTAGAACCCGTTGTGGCTCCTACGCCATATACATCACAATGCTGATAGTAGTTGTTGTACATGTGAACGGTCATGGTACGTACACGGGCATGACGGGAATCAGAATGGTCGAACCAGTTGTGGTGATAGGTAATCCAGTTTTCACCAGTCTCGCTCTTCATGCCACACATAGAAGACTTACCGTTATCCCAGAAATGGTTGTAAGCCACGGTCACATACTTAGAATTGCCCTTGATATCTACGGTTCCATCTCCCTTAGCCTGGTCGGCAGCGCTACCCTTTCTACCATAGAAAAGATCCAGGTGGTGAATCCAGATGTTTGAATTCTTTGTATCGAGCGACATTGCATCGTCGAGACAACACATGATGGCGAAGTTACGGAACTCCACGCTCTTGGCATTTCTTACCAGGAAGCCGAAGCCATAGACGGTGGCATCATCACCCACGCCCTCGAAGGTCATGTTCATGGTAGAATAGCCAGCCTTACCCTTAATCTGCAAACCCTCGGCAGAACTTGAAATTCCATCCAGGTCAGCCAGGCTCACCTTGCCGATGATACGGAAAGCAATAGGAGTGGTATCATATCCCTTCTGGTAAGCATCGATGATTGCCTGCAAACCTTTCACGGTTTGCTTCTTGTTCTTGGCTCCGGTGATAACTTCTGTAGATACGGTCTTGGCTGTGCTTGCTGTGATATAGAGAATCTTGGCATCCGACTTCAATGTACCATCATTGTTGTAAGCACCAATTCCCTCGAAATTGAAATGAGCGAAGCCCTCACGGTTGTAGTTCTTTACCAAGAGATTGGAAACCGTATTGGCACCAGCCATCTCCTTACCGGCAGCATCCACAGGAACCACCTTTACAGAATAGGAACCCGCCTTCAAGCCGAGCACATCGGCACGGAAATAAGAAGCATACTGACGAATCAGTTGTGCATCAATTTTCTTGCCATCTACATATACATTGTAAGAAGAAGCTCCCTCGAAAGGAGCCCACTTCAGATAAACAGACTCCAGCCAGGCCTTCGCCTCCGTAATCTTCACAACGCCGGCAGGATTCTCCACACCTCCGTTCTCACCCTGCTCCACTCGCTTGGCAAAGTTGATTTCCCTGACAGATGCATCATACTCATCGTTATCGCTTCCATCCTTCGGAGCGATGATAGCCTTGTCGCCTTCAAACTTCACACTGGCCAAGTCGGCAGTATTGTAATATTTCACATCTCCCGCATTGGTAGTAACAAACATCTGGTTCACCTTGCTGTTACGAGCCACAGCATGATTCACCTTATCTGCATTTACCTGAGCCAACACGCTACCGGCACCTCCCAATAAGAGCGCCAAAGAGAATACCATTTTCTTCATTCTGAATTCCTCCTTCATTACTTTATGATTACTTTCTTACCATTCACGATATAAACGCCCTTAGACAATCCCTCTGCGGAATTGCCCACCAACTGACCATTGAGGTTAAAAACCTTACCCTGCAATGCCTCCTTGAGCTGCTCCACCTGATGAATACCTGCGGATGTGCCATAAGTGAAAGAAAGCGATACGAACGACATATCCATCGTATCAGAAGAGTTGTCAGCATAGCTGAGCGTTACGTTGTCACCATCAAAGGTGATTTCCGTGATGGTCTTGTCGATAACCTGACCATCTACCTTTACGGTTTGCTTGTTGTCTGCATACACGGCGGCAGAGAGCATACAAGCCAATAGGAATAAGTACTTCTTCATTATCTAATATGTTTGTTAGATTACTTAATATTATAGATGATTGTTTTGTTTGCGATGCAAAGATAAACAAATATCTTATAGATTGCGACATACTATGACAACTTTTAAACGTAAACGTTATCATAAACATCAGACTGCATCATTTTTAAAATATTGGTAAAAAAAAGGCGAGCACTATTCACCAAGAACAATGCTCGCCAAAAAATAGAGTGTGTTAACTTATATCTAACCTATCCTTAATACCCTGGATTCTGCCAGAAACCTGTGGTGCTGTTCACTTCTGTTGTGAAGTTCTGAACGGCATCAATCTCGTTCTGTGGAATTGGACGGTAGAGATAATGCTTGTTACCATCTGCCTTCAAGTTGGCTGAAGCCTGAGCATTATATTTCTCTACATATTCATAAAGCTTTCCGGTACGCTTCAAGTCGAACCAACGCATCTGCTCACCGCAGAACTCAACGGCACGCTCCTCAAGGATGGTGTCGATGTTGGCGTTGCCGCTTAAAGTATTGTCGGTGCCTTCGATGGCACGAGCCTGACGAAGCTGGTTGATGGTTGCCATGGCAGCATTGCCGTCGCCCAAAGCCAACTGGCACTCTGCCTTGATGAGATACATCTCTGGCATACGCATCACGATGGCATCACGGCTAGAGATGTCGTGGGTTGGATAATTCTCATCATACTCATTATCCAGGAATTTCTTGATACCCGGGAATGAGCACCAGCCTGCAATCTTGTATGAATTGAAACGTTCGTCACCATAAACCTTAGAGCTCTTGACTGCTGCCTCTGTTGGTTTGGCGGTAGCTTCATCCATTGATGTGTATACAGGCACGTCGCCACCAGCCATAAACTGGATGCGGTATCTGTTCTTAGCCCAAGCCTGCATAGCCTGACCCTCTGGAGAATCTCCATCCATAGGACAGTAGTAGATGGCTGTATCCTGCAACAACGGATAATTCTTTGCATTCTTTGCCAAATCTGGAGATGCGATGTCGTAGTGATCGAGCAGGGTTGCCTCAGAACGCTGGTCGGTAGCCTTATGCTTCTCCAACAGGTTCCACAAGTGCAAAGATGGCAAGTAGCGGGTAAAGCCACGTCCGTATGGCGAGTAAGCTGCACCGCACTCTACGTTCTTGCCGGTTGACTTACTCTTGATAGTAGTCTTGCCCTTGGCAATACGCCAGAACACCTGGTAGTCTTTCTGACCGTTACCACCCAGGTCGGTGGCACCATTGTTCCACATTGATACGAACATCAGCAGCATGGCATTACCACCACGACTATAACCTGTACGGGTAATCAAACTGTTATACTGCATTGGGCTACCGCCTTCCAAACGGTAACGGTAAGGAATACAGTTGGCATTGGTAGCGATGTCCTGAGAATATGTTACACCGAAGAGTGCCTCCTTGTTGGTATTGTAGCTCTCGTTAGACATGGTCCATACATGCTTGTAGTCATTATCCAGGCTGGCATAATCGCTTGCACCGATAACAGCCTCAGCATCAGCCTGTGCTGCAGTATAGAGGGCATTCTTGTCCTTGCCATCATAGTTACCACCCTTTACGGTCTGGTTCAACTGTCCGCCCAACCATGAAGCAGCATAAAGCAACACTCTTGCTCTCAAAGCCTTGGCAGCCCAATAGTTGGCACGGCCATCTGCCTTGGTCTTGTAACCAGCAGCCTCGAAGTTGGCAATAGATGCATCCAGGTCGTCCAGAATCTTGCCATAGACTTCATTCTCCGGCATACGGGTTGGGTTGAAGTTCTGAGCTGTGATAGGCTCTGCATTGTAAGGGATAGCACCCCAGATGTTCACCATGTGGAAATAGTAGAAAGCACGCATGAAGTGCGCCTCACCCAGGTTACGGTTCTTCTCCTCGTCGCCCAGGAAGGTAGCCTCGTTGATATACTTGAGGGCATTGTTGCAAACATCAGTAGCGCTATAGAACAACTCCCAGTAATGGTCCAGACAAGGGTTGTCGGCTACATTGTTCTCCAAGGCAGCAGCACCAAAGTTGTAAGAGCAAAGGCTCTTCTGCTTGTTGTCGTAGCCATAGTAAAAGAGGTCGGTACCCATTTCACTCAAGCCCAAACCAGCCTCCTTACCATACCATCCGCGAGCGAAGGTATAGCAGTTGGCAACCAGTCCTTCCAATCCAGAAGGGGTTTTATATGTCAAGTCGGCAGTTTCGCCCACCTTGTTCTCTTCTTCCAGGAAATCAGAGCAAGAGGTAAGCCCCAACATCATAGAAGAGGCTGCTGCCATGAATAATATCTTTGTTTTCATAATTGATTCGATGATTTTAGAATTCTACATTAAGACCTACTACTACCTGCTTCTGCATTGGGAACGAGATGCTACCACCACGCTCTGGGTCGTAGTTGTCTATCTTGCTCCATGTCATGAAGTTCTTCATTGAGCAGTAGATGCGAGCCTTGCTCATGCCCACGGTGTGCAACCAGTTGGCTGGCACATTGTAAGAGAGGGTGATATCCTTAATCTTGAAGTAATCTGCCTTCTCGTATGTGAATGCACTCTTGTAGGATGACCAGATTTTGCTGGCATTTGAATCCAAACCTGGGCTAGGGAACTTAGCGCCCGGATTGGTTGGTGTCCAGTAGTCGATGGCGTCACCCCAGTTGGCTGACTCATAGTTCAACTGCTCATTCATGGCGTAAGAGATGTAACCTCCCAAACGTGCCATCAACTGCACAGAGAGCGAGAAGTCCTTGTAGCTGAAGGTGTTGGTCATACCAAATACGTGATTAGGGTCGCGGTTGTAGAGTACACGGTCGTCAGATGTGATGTTGCCATCGCCATCTGCATCCAGAATCTTTGGAGAACCTGGGGTACCATAGCCCTTGGTGCTGGCGCAGGCAGGCTTCTTTCCGTCGTGAGCTGCCTTGAAGTCCTCTACATACTGGTCAAACTCTCCGATACCCCACTCTCCGAGTACCTTGTAATCGTAGAATGCGTTTACACGATTGCCTACGAACAGGCCCTTGGTTCCTGATACATACTTATCTACACCACCTGTCAACTCGGTAATCTCATCCTTGAAGTGAGAGTATGACCAGTTGGCTGTCCAGTCGAAGTCCTTGGTACGGATGATGTCTGTCATCAAAGAAACTTCAAGACCCTGACCCTTGGTCTTACCGATGTTGTCGATTACGGTTGGGAAAGAAGAAGCTGGTGCTGTCTTGTAGAACAACAGGTCGTAGGTATGGTTCCAATAATAATCCACGCTACCGCTGATGCGACCGTCGAAGAAACCAAAGTCGAGACCCAGGTTGAAGGAAGATGTCTTCTCCCAAGTCAGGTTAGAGTTACCCATCTGACTAGGAATCTTACCAGCCACGTCGTTGTTACCTAAATAATAATAATAGGTAGTACTGCTCAAGGATGCCAATGTAGAATAAGCATCGATGGCTGCGTTACCGGAAACACCCCATGAAGCACGGAGCTTCAGGTTGCTCAATACCTTCTGGTCTTTCAGCCAATTTTCTTCGATTAATCTCCAACCTGCTGCCACAGATGGGAAGTAACCCCACTTGTGTCCCTTTGCCAAGGTAGAAGAACCATCGGCACGAAGAGAAGCGGTCAGCAAGTACTTGCTGGCGTATGAATAATTCAGACGACCGAAGAATGACAACATGGCTGTCTTCACGTATGTAGAAGTTGTCACAGGTGAGAGTATCTTGGAAAGATCACGGAAACCACTCTCATAGTAGTGGGTAGCACCGGCATCACCGCCTACAGTAGAACTTTCTGTTACGGTCTGTGTCAACTCATGTCCCAGCAAAGCGGTCAAGTCATGCTTCTCTGCGATGGTAGTATTATAGTTAATGGTGTTGTCCCATGTAATCGCAGTAGAGTTATTTCTGATCTGACGGATGTAGCTGGTAGAAGGTGACTGGTATCTCTGCTGACTCTGATAGTCCTGGTACAAGCCATTTCGTGAGTCGCTTCTATCCACGGCAAACATTGAGCGGAGATTCAAGCCCTTGATAGGGTTCAACTCCACATAGGCATTACCGAAGAAACGGGTAGATTCGGTATTGTTCTGATATGCTCCCTCCACATCATCGAGCAATGGAGAACAATGAGCTGCATACCAAGGGTTTGGAGTTGAGTTGATGCTGCCATCAGTTAAATAAGGATGAGTGATGGTAGTCATCTTCAACGCCTGGTTGTAAACACCTGAGTTACGGCGGTTCCAATTCTTATAGGTATAAAGCAAGCTTGAGCCTACCTTTACCATCTTGTTGATACGATGGTCGATGTTCACCTTACCATTGTAACGGCTCATCTGGTCGTTCTTCATCAGACCGCGATCGTACATCGCACCGAGAGAAACGTTGAAGTTGGTCTTCTCGCTACCACCAGCCACGTTGACTTCGTAGTTCTGAGAAGTGCTGTTCTTCAGGAGCAAGTCGCCCCAGTCGGTGTAAGAACCATCATTATAGATATCCAATGTAGCTGTACCATCATCGAGTTTTTCTGTCAAGACTGTCTCAGGAGTAATACCCGAAAATACGGTATTATAGGCATCCAGAGTCTTGTCGCCCTTTGCCCAATCCTGGTAAGCGCGCTTGTCAATCAGACGCTGCACCTCCTTGTTGCCATACATAGAATGTGCGGCATTGGTAGCGCTATTGAAAGAGTTGTAGAAATTGAAGCCCACAGATGTTCTGCCAGCCTTACCACGCTTGGTGGTGATGATGATGACACCATTGGCACCACGGGTACCATAGATAGCGGTAGAAGATGCATCCTTCAATACCTCCATAGACTCAATGTCGGATGGGTTGATGTCGAGGGTAGAACCGTATGCCACACCATCCACGAGGATTAATGGATTATTGGAAGCCAACATAGAACGGGCACCACGAAGATTGATGCTCACTCCAGAACCAGACTCACCACTGCTCTGCTGCAAGTCCATGCCAGGAATCTTTGCCTGCATAGCCTGCATCGCATTAGAAGAAGCCACGTTCTTCAAGTCATCAGACTTGATAGAAGCCACGGAACCCGTGAGGTCGCGTTTCTTAACGACACCATAGCCGATGACAACCAACTCATCCAGAGAGTTGTTGTCCTCTTCCATTACGACAGAAATAGAGTTCTGACTACCTACCTTCACCGACTTTTCCTTATATCCAATATAAGAAAACTTAATGACGGTAGATGGCTTGACGCCATTGAGCGTAAAATTACCATCCAGATCAGTAACTGATCCAGCACCAGCAGCTCCATCAGGAACTACACTTACACCAATCATAGGTTCACCATTAGAGTCCTTGACGGTACCCTTAATTGTTGCCTGGGCGAAAGCGCCAATGCAAATAGAACCCAACGCAAGTGCCATACTTGCTCTTTTTAGTTGTTGTTGCATAAACATCTCGTTTTAGCTTGGTTATTATTGTTTCTAAGTTGAAATTTGCTTATAGGTTTCTATAAATAATCAGATAAAATATCTTGGTTATTACAGATACTTTTACTTTCTACAATGCAAAAATAAGAAAAATAGTTCAATGTTGTTCCTTCTTCGTATGAAAAAGACACGTAAACGTTTACGGATTATAACAAACAAAAAGCCGAACTTCATTTCTGAAATTCGGCTTTTTGAAGTGGTACCACCAGGAATCGAACCGGGGACACAAGGATTTTCAGTCCTTTGCTCTACCAACTGAGCTATGGCACCATACTCTTTACAGATGATTTCTCATTTGCGGGTGCAAAGGTAGTAATAAAAATCGGTTCCACCAAATTTTTCGGTGAAAAAGTTTTCAAAAAAGATAAAAAAGTGCTTTTTTATTTGGTTTTATGCAATTTTTGGTGTACCTTTGCATCGTCTTTATGACCATAGGTGCCAAAACATCGGGATTTAGCGCAGTTGGTAGCGCACGTCGTTCGGGACGATGAGGTCGCTGGTTCGAGTCCAGTAATCCCGACGAAAAGTCGTCAGATGTGCCATAAACACTGAGGTTTCGCCTTAGTCGGCACCAAAGTGGTCGGTACAATGTCGGTTTCACACCTTTATATACATTATTAATAATAAGCTGTATCTGAGAAAAATTAAAGATATGGCTAAAAAAAATTATGCTCCAAATTCGAATGACACTGTACTTAGCAGTGTCATTGGCTGGAAACCTCCAGTTTTTCACCAGAGATCTGAATGTTATATCTCCTTCATGGCGTTTGATCCTCAGCTCAACCGCATGAGGAAGAAGAAAATCATGCTTGACCATATCAAGGGCAAGCGTAATCAGCGTGTCTATGCCGACCAGATTATGAAGCGTCTCACCGAGAAGCTCATGGCTGGCTGGAACCCATGGATTGAGGCTCTGCAGCCACTAGAATATACGAAGTGGGAAGATGTACTCGAGAAATATAAGGCTTATCTCGTCAAGATGTGCAACGAGGGTAGCATGCGTGAGGAGACTTTTGTTGACTATAGCAGTCGTGTCAGAATCCTGGAGAGATGGAAAAAGGAGAAAAACATAGTCCTCAACTTCTCCTATCAATGGGACAGAAGTAATGTGAGCAAGTTCCTGGACTATATATTCATCGACCGAAACAACACAGTTCTGACCCGCAACAACTATCTTGCCTGGACTAAGAGTTTTTCCACCTACCTGCTGGCTCGCGGCTATATCCCCAAAAATCCAACTGAAGGACTGGGACGCATAAAGAACAGACAGAAGAAAAACAGAGATGTCATACCGGATTGTACCATGCAGCTCATCAGAGACTACCTGCTGGAGCACAACAAGCACTATCTGCTGGCTTGCGAAATCATCCACTATCTCTTCATCCGCCCTCGTGAGATGTCCTATCTCAGAATCTGCGATATCCATGTCAAGACTCAGACCATAAGTCTGCATGGTGAGAACACGAAGAATGGAAATGATGCAGTAATCACCCTGCCGACTCACGTCATCAAGCTGATGATGGAACTCAACATATTCTCACACCCTGGGCAGGACTACCTCTTCTCTGACGGGTTCTGCCCAGGACCGGAGAGAAAGAATGAGAAAATGTTTCGTGATTACTGGACTAGAGTCCTGAGAAAAGACCTGAAGCTCTCACCTCGCTTCAAGTTCTACAGTCTGAAGGATACAGGCATCACCAACATGCTACGTGCCAATGCCGATGTCTTGTCGGTCAGAGACCAGGCGAGACACTCATCCATCCTCATTACTGACATCTATACGCCTAAGGATATACAGAAGGCGAATGAGTATATCAAGAACTATCAGGGTATCCTATAATATAATAAGGTGGAGAGCCAACTGCTCCCCACCTTATTATATATTATGATAGCATATAGAAATAGCCTGTGTAAACTGGCTCGATGGCATCGTCCTTGACCTCCATCTCTATCTTCTCACACACAAATCTCTTGTTGCGGATGATGTAAATCTTGGATGGGTCAGGTATGTCATCTGACTTGAACTTGACTTCCATGCAGTTTTTATTGTCTATTCTGAGACCGCTAGCATGTAAGGTACCCAGACTGGTTGTACCAAATTCGCTCTTCATGCATAGCGACAACGAGAAATATTTATCCTCGAAATGGGCGATGCCGAGTCTGAATCCCTCATTGATACGATAGTCGGTTAGGAACTGTGGCCATCTAGACTTTTCCCCAACCCAAGATAGTTTTGTGGTTGAACCATCGGTAGATTGTACCCTTCCTGGAATAATGAAGAAAATATTCATGCATTCCTGCTCGTCTTCTGAGTTGTCGAGTGCTGACTCATCATCGAGCGCATCCTGGACAGATGTATAACTATAGCCATCGTCGTCAACATCGTACTCCTTGGAATCTGATTCCTTATCATTAGGCATTGACAGAAGGCACCGTCTCTCGTAATACTTGTCTTCCAACAACCCCGACTTGAAATTGATATTCTCAACTACTTGAGCTACGGGTGAAATGTTCAGATCTATAAAATCATCTGAAGAGCTGTCCCTGATAAGTGGTGACCAGATGCCAACAGGTTTCCAGCTTTTGTTATCATTTTCATCTACCATATATACATAGTAATTGCCAAAATTCTCGATGATAGTCTGTCGTTTTTGCTTTTCAGACCATGATAGCGTTGTGGATGCAAACTGTTTGTTTGCCCCCATTAACTCTTTGCTATGAACAATCTCAAAATTATCGAAAACTTTTTTCGAAATAACTTCATAATTGTCTCTATTGGCAGAATTGCCCAGATTGTATTCCAGGTTTGCCGTAGATGAAGTAGAGAATGAACCATCTTCATCGTAGTCTGTAGTGTATTCGTCCAGAGGTTCAATCTCTATTGAATCAGCTGTTGCCAGTTCTGAAGCATTGATAACCGAGCAGGTCTTCAGAATATCGTCAAAAACGATTGTAGCATTGAAGAGTTTCCGGAATTCCTCAATAAATGTATAGCTAGACCAATGAGGAAGCGCCTTGCAAAGTTCACGCGTCTTGTAGGCAGAAGCTATATACAGAAGGTTCCATGGCTTACAGTCGAAGTCGTTGCGCTTGAGAGTATATCCTTCGTACTCCACCACTTTGCGGAAGATATACATCAGGTTTGGCTGAACTGCCAGGTTCACGATATATGGTGCATTGTAGCCGATGAATTGCTTTGTTCTATCCACTCCAACGAAATTGGCAATCATATCGTTCGTTTCGTCACGAACAGGTACGAAGCACCATTTTCCTTCCACTCCCAGGAACTTCGACTTATCTTCATCAAGTCTGTAGATGTCATTGATCTTTTGCAGGTCTTTAAATCCCTGAGACCAGCCCTTATCAACTGTATAACCAGGCTTGTCAGCTGTGCCAAACGGTATCTCATCGATATAGTGCTTAGTCATGCGGTCGTTGAACTTGATGCGGGACTTGCCTCCGACTATCTGCAGTTTGATTTCTTTCTCATTCGCGGAGAGTATGGTACCGACACCGCTCATGATGAGCTGGCTGTTACAGAACAGCTTGCAGTCATCGTATTTGGCGACGTTCTTCTTGACCTCCAATCGTGAGACATTCTTGAATATGACACGGTTCTCCAGGATATTCATGGGAAAGGTGATGTCATAAGTGTACTCACCGTCATCGGTGACGTACTGGTTTGCGTATGTCACCTTGATGGATGATGTAGAAATGGGATAGGCCTTATGGCCATTGATGATGCATGTTATCATATCTACTTGTTGTTTAGCATACGATGATATTCATTGAGTTTGCGGTCGATGCCGTCTCTGCCAGCGATTGAAACATCTGCCTTGATACCTCTCTCAATATTCTCGTTGAGTCTGGTGACTGCTGAATTAACTCCATCGAGGGACTGGCGTACCTCGGTGTTATCATTATTGACATTGACAACAGGAGCTACCACGGTACTGCTACCCTGTCCCAAAGAACGTGTGATATCATCAGCGGTCAGCGAGCCAACTGTATTTGTGCGCTGGGCCCTATCGATGAGGTCAAGAGCCGGACGGATGGATGAGTTGTTGACGGCATTGTGATTAGCCACGAACTCGCCTTCATGCACAACTCCAGCCTCCTTTCGGTAGCGGTTGCCACCGGTGTAACCACCCTCGTAATAACCTGCTGCCTCTGCCTGGTGTTGCTTTTTGATTGTTGCAATCTGCAGCATACCTGCTGCGGTTGCCATGCCGGCTGCGATTGGTGCCATAACCCAACCTGTAACAGGGATGCTGGCAGCAGAAGAGTATGCGTTGATGGCAGCCATAGCGGTTGATGCGATTGCCTGAGCAATCTCAATCTTCATGGACTTCCTGTTGGCTTTAGACTTGGCTGCGGCTAACTCCTTGTCACGCTTCTCTTCCAACTTCTTCTTTTTCTTTGAGTTGTTGCCAGCTGCAGCAATCTGCTTCTCGTAGTTTTTGGAGATTTTGGCTTGCTCCAGGTCTGAACATGCCTGAGCGTATGCTGACGCAGAAGAGAGAATGTTGTTGATGCCGTTGTATGCGGCAGATGTCTGCTGCACCATGTTATCGAGGAAGTCGGCTGTCACCTGCGCTTTCGCCTGCATGTACGCAGCATGGTTCTGCTTGTCGCTTCCATACAATTCCTTCAGCTTCTCCATGGTGTTTTGGTAGTTCTGAATCTGTGATGAGAAGTACCCACCCAGAGTTGCATTGCTGGTCGACTGGGACTCACCTGCAGCAGCCCTGGCGCTGTTGACCATCTCAGAAGATTTATCATTAATCTTCAGCTGAGCGCTACCTGCTCCATGGTCATCAGCATCAATCTGCGCTCTCTGGGCAGCAAACTGCTTGGTTATCTCCAACTTCATCTGCTGATATTCCTCCTCCTTGATCAATCCCTGCTTGTAGAGATTGTCAAGGCCATTGAGGTACATGGTCTCCTGTGCCTGCAAGTCTTGCTTGCCAAACTGCTGACGGAGTTCACGCAGCTGGTTCTGGTATGACTCCTGCATCTGCAGCTGGTGGTCGAGCTCAGCCTGTTCCATCTCAGCCTTCAGATCCAGCCACTCCTCGCTGCCCTCTCTGTCTTTGTAGAGTGCAAGACGTTTTTTCATTGCTTCGACATCATTCTTATATAGGGCATCATTGAGAGCGGTATCATTCTGATAGATTTTCGAATTGACATCATAATATTGCGCTTTGATGCTAGCCTCCTTCTGGAGGCGTTCACGTTCAAGGGTCTGCTCATTCATCTTCTGGATGGCAGCATCATGCTGCTTGACAACATTGACCTGGTTGTCAAGTAACTGCTTGTACTCATTGCTCTCAGCACCATATAACTGTTTCAGCTTGGCATAGCCCTTAATCTGGATGTTCTGTCGGTCATCGATGAACTGCTGATAGGTTTTCTTGCCTTCTGCATAGGCTTTGGCGTTCTCAGCCATCAGTTCGTTGGTCTCAGCCTTGATGCTATCGGCTGCCTGCTTCTGCTTGCGTTTGGCTTCAGCCTGGCGCTTACGTTCCTCGGCTGCAGCTGCCTTCTCTGCCTTGACACGAGCCTTGCGCTCTTTTTCTGAAACCTGATGAGTGCCGGCTGTACTCTGCTTCTTGACGATGGAACCATCATTGCCCTTGCCATTGTAGCCATTGTTGCGTCTTGGCTCTGGGTCATTGACTTCGAAGTGCTGAGACTCCAGCTCATTTATTTTGTCGATGAGTTTCTGCTGGTACTGTTTCTCACGCTCAACACTCTGAAGTAGCTGGTCCCTATGGTCAGAAGCGAAGTTTAACTTCTGCGTCTTGGCACCTGCCAATGGATTGAGTCGGTCCCAAAAGCGCTTCCAGTAGCCTCGATTGTCGCTATCTGCCTCTCCCAACAGGTCTTCGTCCTCTGCCTGCTTAGCTATAGACTCTGCCAGTTTCTTCTGCAAGCCATCAATGACGATCTTCTTTTTCATCATGTCGATGTAGGACTGAATCTGCCTTGTTGCTTGACCGGTTCGCACTGCTTCCTCTGTGATGTTGCCTAGGTGCTCACGCATCAGCTTGCCATTGAGTTCCTCCAGAGCTGCCTTGCGGTCTGACTCTGCACTGGTGTTTGACTGGATGGCAGATACGAGACGCATGATGGATGCTTCCTCTTCTGCTGCCTGCTTGTTGGCTTCTGTCACGGCATCATTGTAGTCACGCTGAGCCTGCTCAGCTGTGCTCGTCTCTTTAGAGAGTGTGACGATTGCGGCTGTCAGACCCACAACAACAGCAATCACGGCAGTGATCGGGTTGGCCAACAACACTTTGTTCCACAACATCTGCGCAGCAGTGGTCAGTTTTATCTCACGTGTCAACGCCATCTGAACGATTGCCATGGTCTTGAGAGCAGATGTCTTGAGACCCACAAGGACGAGATGCGCCTTTTCGCGCAGAATCATGATGTTGAGCCATGCCATCTGCGCCTTGTCTGCTATCAACTTTGCCTTAGAGACTGCTGTATAGGTGACGATGGCGGCTGTCAGCACAATTAATATGCGCCAATAATCTTTGACGAAATCAACGAGTGTTGAGAGTGCTCGGACACCTAGACTGGCTGCAGATATACAATATCGTGCTGCAGGATAGAGTTTCTGGCCCAGTTCGATGGAGAGATCCAGGAACTTCTTGCTCGCCTTGTCAAGTTGAGCCTGTACACTCTCGTTCTGTGTCTCGAACTCATTGAGGACGGATGTGCCTTCGGAATATGCTTCGCTTGCCAGGTTCTGGGCAGTTTTGATGTCATCGAGTTTATCTGCGAGGACGGTGAGAACACCAGTAGCCCTGGATCCATCCATCTTCATTTCCTCGAACATTGGTGCAAGGTCGGCAAAACCGCCTTTGGCTCTCATGGCTGCCAGGAATTGGAGGAGAGCACCATTGGCATCCTCCTTCAAAGTCTTGGCGAAGTCCTTGACATTGAGACCTGCAATCTGAGCAAACTTAGCCGAGTCCTGGAACATCTTAGCGAGGAGGTTCTGAACTGCGGTTGCAGCAGTTTCGTCTTGCTGCATGTTCTGGTCGAGAACTGATGCGAGACCCATAATCTGAGCCTGTGTAAAGCCTGCCTGCTTGCCGACACCTGCCACACGGGCGGTGAAGTCAACGAGATATCCGGCCGAGGCAGAGGAATTCTGAGCCAGTTCATTGACTGCAGAACCTGTCGCCAACATGGCACCTCGCAGACCTTTGGTTTTGTCTTCGCCGAACATCTGGGCGAGTTTACCGATTTGTGAGACTGCTTTATCGCCGAGGTCATCCCCGAGGGCAACATTGATTTTATCGGCTCCATCAACAAAATCTTCAACTGCAGCAGTCGATGTGATGCCGAGTCTGCCTGCATCCTCTGCCAGTTGGTTGAGCTTCTGGCGAGGTGTGCGGGTATCCATCTTTTTAAAGTCCTCGTTCATGCGTTCGACCTCATCGGCTGCCTGACCGGTGTACTTGCGTACATTGGTCATCTCATCATCCATCTTGGCATATTCCTCCACACATTTTTTTACTGTGAAGGTGATGCCGGAGATGGCAGCAACGGCTCCAAGGGCGATGCCCTGCATGCGGTTGAACCAATCGGCAGAGCGTTTGATCCAGGACTCCTGGGCTACTCCTTCGGCTCTGACTGCCTGCAGTTCTGCCTTCAGCTGCTTGGCTTGTCTCTCCATCTGCTTGAACTGTTCGGTACCACGCTCCATGCCCTGCATCTGCTGGTTAAGTGCCTTGATGGAGTACTCCAAGTCACGGATGGAGGAGGTTTTGAGGTTGGACATGGTGTTATTGACCAACTGCATCTGCCGCTTGGTCTCCTTGATGTCCACATTTGTGCGGTCAATCTCCTTGTCATACTGCTGCATGAGGGTAACCACCTTCTGCTCGCTCTGTCGGATGCGTTCCAGCTCTGCCTCGACCAGCTTCAGTTGAGAAGCTCGAGAGGCGTACATGGTTGTGTTTGGGTCGAAATCGGCCATCTGCGAGCGAAGTCTGCCTGCAGTAAAGTTGAGATCGTTGAGAGATGCATGTTTCAGATTTGACACGGTTGCCGTCATGCGTCTCGCTTCTTCATCAGCCTTGCGTGTTGCGCCCTTCAGGGCAAGCATCTGCTCCTTGACCTTTGAGAGTTGTGCATCCAGCTTGGCGAAGTCTGAAGGATCAGACGCTGCCTTCATTTGCCCCTTCAGGTTTCTAGCAGCCTTCTCCAGCTGTCCGAGGCTTGCACTTGACAGGTTGTCGAGTGTCTCCTTGACGCTCATGGTTGAGTTCTTGAATTGCTTCATCTCTCGCTCTGCGGCCTTCAGATCTTTCGCGAGAGATGCGCCTAAACGGGAATCGCCCGCCGAGAAGGCATCTTGTTTTGCCTTCTTCAGCCGGGCGACTCTATCCTCTAACTCTTTGAGTCGGTTCTTCGCCTCCTCAGAATTAAGTTTAATGACTGTTGTATATACCTCTTGTCTTGCCATTATCGCGTGACTTGTATATAGCTGTTATATAATATGTTGGAATGGGGATTGAAGTTGATGACCTTGACATCATAGCCTCTGGTGCCCCATCGCCACCAGAGGAATCTGTGCTTGTACTGTCTGTAGACGATGGTCTGGAGACTGTCTCTCGCCTTGTATGTCAAGATGGAGTCTGCCGTGTTGAGACGGAGACTAAGCCATCGGTCGCTGTAGGTATAGACTGAATCGTTGCGGTCAGTCTTGACCGTATCAGCAGAACTCAGACTTGTGCGCTGGTCTACCATGACCTGGCCAAGACGTATGTCCAGGTCATGGAGCAGCTGGCGGTCGTAGGCTTGAAGTTTGTACTCCTCTGCAGGCATCTGCAGCACCTGCTGCGTGATGACCTGGACCGAATCGCGGATGGTGTCTCGCTCGGCTGGAGCATACTGAAGTTTCAGCCCATTGAGCTGTTCTCTCAGTTCCTGCTCCGCTCGCTGCCGTCGATGGTCAGAAATCCAGACGCAGGCGATGATGACCAATATCACCGATATGGTCATGATGATAGACTTGAGATGTTTCTGCATATCCCATTGATTTAAATGTCAGCATACTCAGGAATGGCATCGAAGCAAGGACACTCCTTGATGCGCTCCCAAGGGTCAACCACTCCATTGTGGTTATTGTCAGGCGAAATGTCGCGATGTCCCATGATCTTGGCGTCAGGATAGCGCTTTCTCAGCTCCACAAGCAACTCACGCAACGCCTGTTTCTGAGCCTCCGTGCGGTTGTCTATAGGCTTGCCTGTGCGTGAAATGCCGCCCATGTATGCCACGTTGATGGAATCGAAATTATGTCCCGTGACTCCGTTGGATGGCAGGTCTTCTGTCATGAGCTGCGTACGTCTGCCGTCAGCGGTCACGACCCAGTGGTATCCTGGATAGTGCCAGCCCTTGTTGGTGAACTCCTTGAGCAAGGCATCGACAGACCATGACTGTCGGCTTGCTGTACAATGAACGAAAATTTTCTTAATCTTGCGTGCCATTTTTGTTGTTGAAATATTTATTGATAATGTCTTTAACTCGGGTGTCAAAAGTCAGTGCGAAACCAAAGACGGTTGCCACGTAAACCAGACTCTGCCCAAAGTACCACAAGACGTTAGACGTGACGTCGTGGGACATAAAAAAGCTGATGTACACGAGCACAATGCCAGCAATCAGAACTATGCCAGCAGAGCTGTAGTGTATCCAATCCTTGGTATTTCTCTGCATATCTGTACCTGATTAAATCTGGCACAAAGGTACATATAATATAAGATATATAAAAATACGGCAGGAAGGACTATTCCCCCTCCTGCCGTATCTGAAAACTATGAGATATCACGGTCGAGCAGTTCCTTGGCCATCTGCTTAGCCTGCTCTCGCCAATTCTGGAATGTCAGGTACTCCGTCTCGTGCTCCTTGTTGCCATCACCATGGTTGCACAGGATGGCTTCGACATCGCTCTGGCTGTACTTAGTACGAACCAGACCATTCACGAACTCGCGATAGCTTGCCGACTTAGCCTCAATCTTGGTGGAGCCGTCGATCTCACTGCCCTCGTAGCTGTAAGCTGTTACTGCCTGACTATCGCCATCAGACTCCGACATATTGGTGTCTGGGTGATAGTTTTCAACTCTCTGTTCACTCAGGAACAGGAGAAAATGCTCGCTGTCATATCTCAAGAATGACATGCGACAAAGATAAAATTTCTTGTGCATCTATATAAACTTATAAAATTTCTTGCCAAACTTGTTGGTGAGTTCTGCTGCAACGGTGTAGAAGCCTTTGTCCAACAGTTCCCACTCCTTGCGTGCCTGGTCAACCAAGATGTCAGATCCAGTAAAGAGCCACCACGACTCTGGCTGCCACACCGGTTCCTCGATTTCATCGCCCTGCTCATCGAACTGGCCCGTCTTCTTGACATGATCAATGAAACGGAAGCGGATGGCGAGGCGGTCTTTGGGCACCTTCTTGGTGACCATTCGCTTGATACCCTGGTCGTCAACCTCTTCAACCTGCTCCATTTTGAAATCAACTCTCGACTTATCAATCTTGTAATCCTCTATGAGGATGAGGAACTTGTCATAGTCCTCAATGTTGTGGCACAGGATGTCGCCTGGATGCTTCTTCTGCGCCATTTTCATGCCCTCGAAGGGAACCTCGCCCTTGCGGGCTTTCACAATCTGACCATACTTTTTCATACCGATTTTATTTAATAAGTTTTTTGTGTCTGCGTGTTTGGCAAGGCCTAGCCTGGAGGCAGCCTTGTGCCGGATCTGTTCATCGTTAAGTCCACGTTTGCGCAATCTTGCGACTTGGGCACAGAGTGCCTGCTTGGTGCGCTTGCGCAAAAGGGCATAGTCGGCAAAGATCTTCTGTCCACAGAAGTCTATGCCGTCACATGTACGATGAATATTCCAACTTTTATTGATGTTCAGCTTCCAGTCTCTAGCCAAGTGCATGACTGCAAGCTCCGCCATAAGGCGTAAGAAGACCTTATCTTCATGCATGATGAAGATATTGTCCATGAATCTATAATAATGTTTGAGCCCCTCGCGGCAAAAACGGTCGAAGCGCTCATTGAGGGATTTTACCCCCCCATATTTAATACTCTTGCCTGCTGCTCCGAGCGGCATGTGAGGAGCATGTCCGTGACGTAGCGAGCCTGCCAATAACCGTGTTTTTCGGGGTCTTGGAGTATATCAAAACACCGCATGGCGAGATAGTCAAACCTCGCCAGAAACAGTTGCCCCAAAAGTTGTGTAAGCTTGACACCCAGCACTATGCCGTTGGCATAGCTGTCAACGACTTCGTCGATGAAAGCAAGCAACTTGCGGTCCTTGATATACAACCTGTACTCTCTCTTGAGCAAATTGTGCTCAACATTCTGGAAATAATGGTGTATATCCATGGGCAAGCAATAGAATGTGTCTTGCTGTGGCGAGGTAAAGATGTCCTGTTTGATTATCTTATAAAAGAAATGCGTGCCACGCCCCTTGGTACCAGCTGGACTGTTGAAAGGAATCTTGGCTCTCAACTTATCTTCACTGGTGTGCATGGCTGCATGCTGAATGACATGATCGCCAACAGGCAACTTATTGACTATGCGATGCTTGGGTTTTTCAACCGGCTTGGCCTCATAGTCTGATGTATGCCAAGTCTGATGGGTATAGGCATTTAGCAGGGCTTGAAGGTTTTCCTCAAACTCTGCCTCAAATGCTTGAACAGAGAGACGGGACTTCTTGTGTCTGGAGAAATCAAAAAATGCTTCACGAAAATTTTGCAAAGTCTCCACCTCCTGTGAAATGTTGCCTAACCTCTTCACTTGCTTTTAAAATTTTATGTAAATATTAAAAAAAGGTCGGTGTCTGTATAAATGTCGGTGTCTGTGTCTGTTGTCTGCTTTTCTAATGTCCTAACTTTCGACCGGATGACCCTTTGTCATCATCTACTTGCTATTCTGCTAAAGTGTATGTTTTGCCATGAGGCAAGGCCTGACTCCCGAAATCTCTGCAGCTAAGCAAACTAACCTGCAGTATCTTGTTAAGTTGAGGGCCGCACCGTAGTTCACATTGGAATCCGAGACAGCATTGTTCACGTTGAGCGTCGAAAGACCGCATTGACCACCATTGTTAGCGTTGCCACCGCGAAGACACAGGCGAAAACCGGCGCAGGAATCACAGCCTGGTTTGAAAACCGCCTGCAAAGGTACTGAAAAAAATCGGAATGAAAGAATGTCAAAGAGCGAAATTTCAAAAAAAATCGACCGCCCAAGGGCGGTAGGGTTTGCTCGCTACGCTCGCAGGGTGCTCAGGATTGCCCTTGGCTCCGCTTGGGAACCTTGGTCAATCTTGCACACTCCTGCTCACGCCAGCACACCTCTGAACACTTTAGGCCACCTCGTAATACACTGGTTCCAATGACCACTCGGATGCTGCTTCGCAGAGGGCCGCACCGCAGTCCACAACGGAACCCGAGACAGCAGAGTCCACGTCGAGCGACGAAAGACCGCATAGACCACCAACGTAAGCGCTGCCACCGCGAAGACACAGGCGAAAACCGGAAGTAGCGTTTGACGTATTCCAAAAATAACTTGTCGAATAGGTTGACTCTGTAGCACCAATCTGCGTACAGAAGTTCTCCAGATGTTCCATCGACAAGGTCTTGATATATCCTTCACCACCGCCAGGTGACTTGCTCAACGCCTTCATGCCGGTAGCATTGCCGATAGTCCAGGAGCCGTAAATAGACGGAGCGACCAGGTGGGTCATGGTCTTGTCACTATTCACCTGGCAGAACTCATCATCCATCATTCGCCAGAGATTGCCGAAGCCGTTCTTGTAACCGAAGAAACATGGAATCTTGGCATTATAGACCGTTGTGCCTGCGTCATTCTTAACTGCATAGGTCGCTTCTCCACATGAATCACCAAGCTCAATGCCTGCACTCATTGGTGCAACTGGTCGCCAACCATTGTAGGCTTCCCAGTTCGGCATCTGCGTCAAGCCTGCTCCGAGTCCACCTTGGAAGAGGCCGTTGGCATCCTTGTTGGCATTGACTGCATCCTGATCATAATGAGTACCGAAGATGACACTGAACAGAATTGCGACAATGGAAGTATGTCGCATGGTTGTGCAAAGCCAACCCTTGCCGTTTTTACGTGCTGCAGCTCTGAACTGCTCTGTAGTCATAGCGGTAGCAGGTCTGCCCAGCAACGTATTGCTCTTGCCATCATAGGTAGCATTGTTGTCGCCACCACGGTAGTTAGCTGCATCGTTGATGTAACTAACCAGGCGTCCGGTACTACGCTCAATAGTAGCGAAGCCCGCTGCAGAAAGACTGCCGATTGGTATCTCGAGATTGTATTCACCTGGTATTGGCTTGATGCCAATCTGCTCATAGTGCAATCCGCCAATATCCTTGATGACAACGTAGAATTTTCTGCCCCAGCCCCACTGATAGTGACCTTCTGTACCATCCAGCCTTGCCGGTTCGCCAGTAGCATACTTGTGGTGATCCTTGCTGTCGAGCTTTCTGCGGCTGTGGTCATTCTTGACCAAATATGCGCCAAGTCCTAGGATGTATGGCAACTCCTTCAGCAATTCAAGTGAGCCAATGTATGATGCCGCCTTAGGCGTTGCATTGGCAGTATTCCACACTCGGCCGCACCAGGCATGCTGCCCGACTGCAAGGTCAGCCTTAAGCGCATCCATGCCGATGGTCGTGACATTACCATTATTATCAGTCAGCAGCATGCTCTGGTTGCTGTTGACGGTTGTGACTTTAGTCACGGTATTGAATTTTTTACCTTCCATTTTCCAACTGTTCTAATTTTGATTATTTTCTACATTACTATATACCCACATTGTGTTACCACGATGGTTCGTGCCGATGAGTTCACACCAGCCATAAACTTCTATATTAGTCTCTCTATTCAGGGAGAAACTTCTGCCTGCCGCCATGAATGCGTCCATTTCCTGTTCGCCCTTAAGTACGGTTGGTGGTGTGCTGCGAGTTATTACAGGATTGAAGACCACAATGCGCATGAATTCTCCATCTATTAGGTGCGGTAGGACATAGGTTCCGGCACCCCTTATGAAAGAGCCATTTATAACACTAGTTCCATCAGTAACAGTATTTTCGTTGTATCTCAGTCTTCCTACAGAGATATCACCCGAGACGCTAATATTCTGGAATATTCCTCCATTGCAGATAACTTTGCCGTCCTTTGCTTTGAACATCATTTTGCCATTTTCATCCTTCATCTCGATGACCTTGACTCCCAGGTTGTCAACAAGCTGATATTGAGTCAAGATGATTTTGGCAATTACCATTTCTATCGGGCTGCCAAGCCTCCAATAATGGTTGTTTTTGTCCTCGTCGCTGCCGGGGAAATTGGTTTCAGACTTGATGTGACTCTTGATGCAGCTGTAATAGCCGCTGTTGTAGATAACGACATCTTTCCACTCCTCGCCCGATGCTCCTGACTCGAAGCTGTAGCCATTGCCGCAGTTCGCCCAAGACTGAGGACCACGGAGTGTTGCACCGGTTTCGCCTCTCTTGCCATCCTCGCCATCGGCTATTGTCTTGACAGGTATCGTATACTTGTATGTAACATTCTCGACTTTGACAGCGAGAGCTAAATTGGTATTGACATCAACATTCGCTGCAATCATCACAAGTATTCTCTTTCCGCTGTTAAAGCTCATTACACCAGTCTTAACAGAGCTGGCAAATTGAGATGGGACACTCACACTGACAGAACAAGGTAATTCAACCCCTGCTTTGTAAGCTTGCACGTCAACAGCATACGAGCCAGCAAATTGAGATTTTTTGTGTACGATTGTCGGCATTGATATCTGTATGTTGATGGCATCCTTGCCAGCGGCTCCATCAGCACCCTTCACCTTATTCCATTCATAAGCAGAGAAGTCTTCAGGGTCTTCCTTCGTGGTGTTGTTACATGTACCCATGTATGCATACTGGTCACCATCGCTGCATGAAGTAGAGAAGGAGTTGTCAGAGTTGTCTGGAGTATTGCACCAGGCAATGTGATAATAGTATTGCACGGCATCTGTACCATCCTTACCAGGTGTACCAGGTTCTCCCTGCGGTCCCTGAATCTTGCCCAGCTTATACCATGTAGCCCCCGTATTGTTGTAGATATCTCCATTATAGATATAGCATTCACCCTTCTCTGATGCCTGTAAGTTGTAGTAGAGAACATTACCAGACTGTACGGACAGACTAACTACAGTAGGGCTATTGCATCCACTTCCATGCTGCCCCTTCAGACTGCTAGCGTCTGAAGAAGTGTTCAACAAGACAGGATAGTCACCTGGGATAAAACACGTAGGGTTACTGTCAAGCGCAGCCTGCAGCGCAGCGCAATTGTCGTAGATAGCGCTTGCCTCACCTGTGATGCTGATAGAAGTACCATCTTTTCCGTCCCTGCCATTCTCACCAGGTTTGCCCTGCGGCCCTTGCGGACCTTGTCCGCCTGTACAGCAGACAGGAGTAGTCTCAGCAGAGGTACCATCGGAGTAGTAGATGATGGACTTAGTCCAGATGAATCTGCCGTTCACCCACGCTGGAGACTTACCCTTGCCCCATGCACCTCCGGTGATGGCCGTAGAAGATGTGGAAGAGTAGTAGTACTCCTCGATGCGGTCTATGCTCCTTGCTACAGACAAACACATAGGCGTGGACACCTTCTCATTGCCATCGGTGTAGTAGATGTGCGTTCGGCTCCAGATATAGTAGCCCTTGCGCCACTTTGGAGCTGTTGTCTGCCAGCCCTCTGTCGGTGCAGTTGTCTGACTTGTTGACTCGGCATATTCCAAGTCAGCGTTGGATATGCCGACACCGACTTGGAGAAACTTAATCAGTCTTGTGATAACACTCATAGGCTATTTAACGGATTGAATTGTTAATGCTACGTTGCCGTATCCTGCATGTATGCAGTCTGCTCTCGTCACTGCGAACGAACTCAACTGAACAGTTGGCTTGCGTGACGCCTCGGTATTGAGGACAACTCCGGAACCGGACTTCAGGGTGAAATAGAACTTCGATTCTACCGCTTCCGACTTGCCTCTTACAACCAACCTCGGTGTATAGGTTACAGTATCATTGCCATCCTCGTCACCACTGATAGTCTCATCGGCAGGTGTCGGGTTCGGTTCGATGTCAAACGGATCCGACGCATCGATGACCGTAACGAAGTCGAAGCCAAGAAGATTGTCCTTGCCCATGGCCTGGTTATTGTAGACCTCTACCATGTACTCACGGGTGCAATCGACCTCAGAAGCCTTGACTGTAATGGTTTTACCGCTTGCTCCTGCAATCTGCTCCCAGCCAGTGATGCTGTTGGTTGCACGGTACCACTTGTAGTAGAGGACAGTCTTAATGGTATCATTGCCCTGCGTTGCCTTAGCCTCAAGCTGACAACTGTCATCCTTGTTGTTGAGAATGAAGTTATGCGTATCATTCTCTGGAGCCTTGATGGTCACACGATAGGCTACGCCTGTATATGGGCCAACCGGTATCTCGTAGACAGCCTGTACACTATCGGTAATCTCCTGTTGATTGGATCTCTCTGATACCTTGCCGATCATCTTGATGTTGATGGCAGTATAATTTGATGCCTTTACTAGGTTATTGCATATCTTCAGCCCCCAGTAGAACTGCGATGCACTTGGTCTGATAATCTCGAAGAGACCATCGAAGAGGCCGGTTGATTTGCCTGCGCTGTTGAACGGTATCTCAGTCTCGTTGAAGAAGAACTGCATGGAAACAGGTGTCGTGACACCATCTGCAGTTCTTGATGAGATGACTACGAAGTAGAGCTTAGGTTGTGACTGCGAGAAGTCGGGATAGACGGTAACGACGTCGCCGTTCTTCTGGTACTCCTGGTAGAGATCCCCATCAGGAGACTGGATAGACGGCGTAAAAGTGCCCATCTTCTGAAGGAACGTGATGTTGACTGATTTGCTAGCACTACTCATCCCTTGCCTCCTCTCTCATGATGAATCTGCTGTCTATAGCAACAGGCAGCTTGTTGCACACTTCGCCGTCCTGCTCCTTACGGGCTGTCTGGCCATCCATAGCGATAGCGCCAATCTTGGACAGCGTTTCCGCAAATATGATAGAATCCCCAAGCGGCAGGATGTCCTGGCACCAGAGAATGAAGTTGCCGTCTGGAAGTTCTGTTCTGTCCTCAGTCAGCTGGAGGAACTCCACGACCTTGCGGTTTGCCTTGATGTATCTTTCCATATTTAATATTTAAATGTTTATTAGTGAAAAATAAACGGATTGCCGTCCGCATCCACGAACACCTTGCCGTCTGCATCCATGGCCAGAGCCAAAGGAGCCAAATCCTTGACCTCCAAGGCAAGGATGGAGCCCCTGTTCGGATCCAGCAGTTCTGTAGAAACACTCGGTGTCATGCCATGGCCTACGAGTAGAGCATTCTCGAAGTGTACCGAATTATTCGGTGCCATCCACCAGAGCACCTGCAGTTCTCTTGTAGGGTCTGCAATATCGCCTATATTGTCGAAGATGGTAGCCTTTGCCTTGACCTGCTTGGTATCTGGCAGCACCTCGTCTACGATGTCAATCATGTCGTAATCGTAGAACGGAATTCTCCTGACGATGTTGACTATCTTGAATGGGGTTGCATCGTTGAGCTCTACGCTTGCCGGATTGCCTGCAGCAGAGTATCTGGCTCTGCATCTGATGCAGATGCGCTTGCCCATGAGAGAGCGGTCTAGCGTAACGGATGCACCATCATCGGATATCTTGATCTCCAGGTCATCTGCAGTAACTGCAGAGAACTGTCCACGACTCCGGAGAAGTTCCCAGACGAACTGGCGCTTGTTCTTGGCGCACTCCTCAGAACCGAGGCGCAGGGAAGCATTGATGACCTGCTTGTCGGTATCACGGAGCGGATTATAAAAGCGGTCACCGCTTGACAGCAGCAGCGTCGGCTTGTAGATGGTCGCATTCTTGCAGTTGATGGAGTAGTCCATCGTAATATTGCGCACCTCGTTGGTTCGGGTGTCCAGGTACTTCGCCTTGAAGCGGAGCAGTATCGGCTTCTGCGGTGCTGCGTTGATGTACCAGAGCAGTTTGCCGGCATCATTGCCTGACGATGTGATGACATGCTGCTTTGGTGTCGTTACCAGCGCATTGCCCTCCACTCCGTTTTCCACTCTGTACCAGGCGATGTCTGTCAGCTCGCTGTTGACACGTCCGCTCGGGAGTATGCTATCTCGGTCAATGATGCTGATGACCGGCTGCAAGGCGCATGGCGTCAGCCTGTAATCAGGAGAATACTCATCCTGATCTGCATCATAGGCCTGTTCGAGCGGAACGCTGCCTGACACGGACTTGGAGTAATGTACCTGCAGAGGCGTGTACTTGATGTCTAATCTTTTGTATTTCATTGTTTATATGTTTTTAAACACATTCCAGTGTGATGGAATCTTGGGCGACCTCATCGCCCAGGCCATCACGAAGTGTAACAGTTGCCGTGAACCTGATCTTAGCCGGAACGCCCTCGCTGTCGACGGAGAGGTCTGACCGGGTCAGGATGATAGCCTTGCCCGCCTTGGATCCGACTTCGAGTGCCCAAATGTTGTCACTGGTTACTCTCTGCACACCAGCCTTGTTCTCGGTGTATCTGGTCCAGGCTACGTCGCTGTCGAGGATATCAGAGGTAATATCCTGGCCGTAAAGCGTAGCAACGACAGTCAGCGGAGCCCGGAAGTTGTCGAAGTCATAGATCGTCTCGTCTTCGAGAAAGTCAATGGTGAATGCCGGATTGCCCTCTATCATCGCCCAGTCGGTATTGTTCCACCTTGGTGCGGTATGGGTACCGGTTTTCTGGCATCGCCACTTGCAGCCGGTGTACCACACATCTGAGGTCTCGAATTTGCCGGTATCCGGATTGAGAGCTGAACAGAAATATTCTGCCGCCTCTGCCCATGGTCCCCGGTCTACAAAATCGACAATCGGCTTGCCATGGTAGTCGATCTGTATGATGTCCTGGGTGATGATGCCGGCTGCATAGAGATAATCCCTGCCCTTGACGATAGGAAGGTTAAGCGACTTGACGAACTCAGGCATGTCACCGAAGACCATGCCGTAGTTGTAATCATCCAGTATCGGCTTGGTGACGCCCGTCAGCTTGACGATGCGTCCCTCGGAACTGGAGATGTAGAAGCAGCTCTGTAGCGACTCATCGGTCTGGTTGCCATAACGGGCGATGTTCATGAGTTCGCATGGAGGGAAGTTCTTGCCTGCCGGAACATCGGCATCAGGATAGAGGGTGACCTCGATGTAATTCTTAACCGCATTGACGCTGTTGACTCTCATCCATGAGGTGTAGTAATCAGCCGAGGTGCCAGAATTGGCTGCCGAGGCGATGTTGTTGACCACTCCCTTGATGACGTTGCCCACATGCTGGGCCGTGAAGTAACCACTATACTTGGAGCGGAGGTGTAAGCCATAGCAACCATCCCCCAGACTGTCAACGCTCTCGATGGTGTCGCTCTCCGTGAAGAAGGTGTCACCCTCCTGCGCTGACAGGCGGTTGACAATCAGCTCCATGACCCGCATGTATGTGCGGACGGTGACGCTCTCAACCTCGGCATTGCCGCTGGCATCGACCTGCCCTCCCTTGCCGTTGTATAGTCCGGACACGAAGTCACCGAACTGTGCACCCGCCTTGAACTGCGCCATCTGCTCGGAGATGAGTCCACGCAGGAAGGTAATCATGCCCTCGGCTGCATCGTCATGCTTGCGACTGAGATACCGGTCTGATGTCTCATCGGCACAGAAGTGCAGCAGCGAGAGGAAGGCATTGCCTATGCGGTTTGCCGTGTTGGCCTGCAGGCGTCGCTCGTCTCTGATGCCCTCGAAGAGGGTCTGAAGGTTGCTCTTGTCTAATTTGTCTGCCATTTATTTTTTGTCTGCAAAGATAATATGCCGATGGAACCGATAAAAATACGCTCCCTAGAGGTTGCGTGCGGCTCCTATGCCTGTAAACATTTCCGTGATAGCTGATGCCATTAAGCCCTGATAGCGTTCTCCGTAGAATTCCGCTTCATGCTCATTGAGCTTCATCACCGAAGAATAATACTTGCGGCTGAACCAGTCGCGAGGTCCCTTCGGTTCTCCACCGGCAACCCTGCCGCCCCATGCAGGACCCACCTTTTTGGGCTTGTCAAGTCCCTGCTCCTCTCGGTATTCCTCGCCGAGGAAGTTGAGATCTCCACCGTTGATGCGTCGGATTTTAGCTCCCTGGCTCCAGCGGTACCACTCATGAGCCGGTCCAACGCCTGCTGCAACATAGATACCGTACATGAGGAAATTGTGCTCAATGGTCGTTGTCGAGCCCTGCTCGATATGCACCTTGATGCTGCGGTATAATGCTCCGGTATCGATGGTACGCAGCCGCTCCATGCGCTCTCGCCAGTACTCGCCCATGGCATCAGCCCAACCATGCTCGTACTTGAGCAGGTCGTCTATGGTTGACTGGTCTGCCATAGGCTCTCGTCATACTGTATGTCGATAGGTTCGTCTGATGTGACCATGAAATAGAGTCCCGTGACGCCATTCATGGACCATCTGCCCAGCTCGCTCGAATAGACCTGCGTGAGGTCCAGGAACTCCATCTGTCCGTCGTATGCCTCACGGCTCTTGTCGTGGAGCATGCGGCTGAGAAACTGGCGGAAAATATAGCGGCAGATGTTAAGCTTCTGCTCACGGTCTGCCATGTCCTCGCGGCGGTAGCCTGCCAGGATCCATACGGTATAGACGTTGCGGTCGAAGAAGCCCTCTCCGACGGAATGGGTGTTGCTGTCAACGGTGTCTGACACCATGATGAAGTTGGATGCCTTGCGGAACTGCTGCATGACTCCCTGGATGGAATCGGGTCCGGAACACTCTGTTGCGACAAAATTATAATCCCTGCAGGTTCTGCATTCGGCAGCCAGCTGCTTGAAATATGCGATGGAATCGAAGTTTTTTACTGTCATGTGCTGTAATTTTAACTGTTTTGCCTGTTGCGCTCCTTGAACTCCTCTGCCTCCCGTGCCTTGTTGTCAAGCTCCGTGAGGGCAGCCCAGCAGTCGGTATTATAGACTGCCTGCTGTTTGGTCACGTCGCCATCGGTGAGTGCCCTGATCTGCGCCTGCATGGCAGGAAGAATGTCCACACGGCGCAGCTCTCCACCCTCTCTTGCCGGTTTGAAGAAGTGCGTGAAGTTGGCGGCGAAATACTCCTTGACGCTGGAGAACCACATGAAGACGCCCAGAAGCTCGTAGGGCTCAAAATGGGCGGTTTCATCGGCAGAACCATCTGCGGTTCTGTACATGAGGTGCGCCATCTTGCTGAGAAACTTGTCTTCCTGGTTGAGCATGAACAGCTGGTAGTTCTTCTCGATGTTGAGGTAATCGTAGAAGCTGACATCATGAAGCATGCTGTCAACTGCCGTCAGTAAAACGTCACTTGCTCTCTGCAAAGGCCGAAAATCGGTAAATTTGTCTATGAAATCGAAGTTTTTGAGCAGAGAGAGGATTTCTGCAGCACTGATGTATAGGACTCTCTCGCGCACTTTTCCAATCTTAGCATCGCCATTTTCACCGCTTTCATCGCATTTAACGCTGCATTTCCACCCGGTTCTTGTGTACTTGTGTACGGTAAGTCCGCAGAACCTTGCGAGAAGGTAGCATTTGATAACGATGTGGTCATGGTGAATCGACATGACGCTGAGGACATAGCGCAACTGTTCCTCTGAAAGTTCCGCCCACGAGGACGGCGCCTTGAAATTGAACTCTTGTGTACCATCTTTATGCGTTGAAAACGAAGGCAGGTTTTGATTTTTCATTGTCGAACTCTTTGAAATGGTTAGCCTTATATGCCGATGAATCCGCATATAATGGGAATTTATCGAGATGTGCATCTAAGTATCTGAGCAGTCTCGCACGCTCGTTGGAGTATGCCGACAGCATGTCGTTGGCCAACATGATCAGGCTGCGGCTCAGCATGAGGCGCACGCTTCCTTCAAACTCATTGCCCTCTCTCACCCCTCTGACCAGACACATGATGTCATCCATCTGCTCGTCGGACACCAGCTTGCGCAGGGTGGCGTCTGCCTCCTGCATGGCTCCCAGCTTGGACATCCAGTCCTTGGAGGTCATGCCGGTCTGTCTCGTGAGATAACAATAACCCTGTATGCTCCACAAAACCGTCTGGATGCCCTGCTTTGCCTGCAGGGTGCTCCCCCAGCCTGGAACATCGGTGAGAAGAGCCATGACTGTGTCTTGAGCCACGATGAGGGCTATGCGGCATTGCTCGATAAGCGCCTCTACTCTGGCGGCACTGGCAGGAGTGACCTCATTGTTGGCCACAACGCCAAAGCCTGTTGGCGTGAGCACGAGGTCGAGGTGTCTGACTACGCCGAGGAAGGCATCGAGGCACACCGCCTTGATGACTGCTTCACGGAGGTCGTCGCTGGTCTCCAGTGCCGCCTCTCCTACCTCGCCCAGTATCTGCTGGCAGAGCCGCAGATAGGACTCCTTAAAATGCGGTTCCACCGACTCGAACACCTCAGAGTGCGAGCTGGTGGCTGCAAGGATGCTCTGCTCGAAGTCATCCTTGCTGATCTGAATCTTCATTGTTGCCATTGTTTGAAACTATTGATGTCTGTTGATCCTTATTCTTGTCGAGTGTCGTGAGTTCTATCATCGGCACGTCTACGGTCACTCCACGGTCGGCGTAGCCATTGTAGTGGGAGATGACGTGGTAAGGCTTGCACATGATGTCGTGGCATGCCTTCTCGAGCGACTGCTTGAGGATGAAGAGCTCTCGCTTGTCTGAACCGGAATTGTTCATCTGGCTCTTGCCAGGAGTGGCTCCGATGAGGTTGGGATGCACGCCAAACGAGAAGCAGAGGGCGTTGGATGCCTCGCTCATGTCGTCTGCCCAGTCTCCACCCTCCTTCTTGCTGCCCTCGGAGAGGTTGATGATGCGCACCATGCGCTGCTCCTTGCCGTTAGGGTCGAAGTAATAGCCCGTGATGAGTGCCTTGCCTGCATTCTCCGGACCGCACACAAAGTTGATGATGTTGTCCTTCTCCTGCAGGATGCGCTCCTTGCGCTTATCAGGGTCGATGATATCCTCGTTGTTGCAGAGTTCCTCCCAGTAGTCGCGATGCACCTCTATCTGGATGCGTGGCGCAAAGGTATTTTTTATCATGTAGCGCTTGCCGATGCCGATGAGACGGTAGATGTCGTACCAGGCATCGTCGAAGACGCTGGCATAGTATGGTATCGGATAGTACTGCAGTCCGGGTGTCGGGATGCGTGTGATGATGGCAAACTTGCAGTCCTTGCCCATCTCGGGTGCCTTGCCCCTGATGCCGGTATATGGATCTGGAGCCTTACCCATACGCGCCATGAGGTCGCCCAGCGGGTCGTAGAGGTCGAGCAGCGGGATGACTTCGGTATGTACCGGCGACATGACGTTGCGGAAGTCGCCGAAGAATACATGCTCTATGCGCCCCTTATCATTGGGTACCTCCAGTCGGCAGTAGGAAACGTCCTTGTGGCGGATGTTGACTATCTTGGAGTGGTCACGGCTCAGGATGATGACCTCTACCGACCAGAAGAAGAACTTCATATCTGTAGCCTGCTGTAGGAAAACCTCGTGGATGGAGTTCTTCAGGCAGAAGTCGCGGATCTCTGCGTCGGTGGTGTCCTGCTTGGTCTCCCTGTCCATGAAGCGCACGCCCTGGCCGTAGCAGCACTGGACGTTGAAAGCCATGGCTCGCTGCGCCACCATGTTGCGGCGCAGCAACTGCTGCAGGGTGTATGGCATGTCGTTGTCATCGCCATAGTTTACATACTCGAAGAGCTTGCCGTCTGAAGTCTCCAGGATGCCCGTGGTGGCATCGCCCACCTCTCCGGAACCCAGGAAACTGGTATCCTGCCCATACTGCTGCTCGATGGTGGTGGAGTCTGTTACCCTGCTTACGCCCTCTGCCACGAGAGCGTAGCGACTGTAGGAACCGCTGGTTCCTACTTGCTGAAGCTGATATTTTTTCTGTTTCATGTCATAAATATACTGGTAAGCCCAGGAACTGGTGAATGTAGATGTCCGGAACGGTGCGAACCTCGGCATTTGCCGGATTGACCAGGCGGTGGAAACCGCCGCGCCAACTGCTGCCCCTGACCAGCCATCCTGTATAATCGACGGTCTCGCCGTCGGATGTCCACGCCTTCAGGTTAATGGTTGAGCGGTCTCGCTCTGCCTTGGCCAGGAGACGCAGCACCTCTGTGAGGTGGTAAGCCGTGCGTCTCATCAGTTGAAGGTGTTGTCAAAGGTGTTGTCGAAGATACGGCCGGCACGCTGCAGGTCAAGCACGTTGTGCTGGCGCTGGGCGTAAGTGTAGCTGAAGGTGTAGCGTGGCACGCTGTCGCGCAGGTTGTCGCGCTTGGACTTGGAGTCTGAGAGGGTGACACGCTTGCCCACCTTGGCAACGCCGCCGATGAAGTTGACCAGATATACCTCGTCTGAGCGGAAGAGGTCATCTGCCCAGTTTGCCATGTCCGTGCCCAGATAGCCCGTATCTGCGTTGAAGGTGCGCTGCTCTGTGATGCGGTAGTTTACCCTGATGCCGCCCATGTAGGCTGCATCGCGAGTGTACTGCGGGTCTACTTCGTGCTTGCCTGTGCAGTAGATGAGCTCCTGGCAACCGAACGAGTTCGTGAAGAGCAGAGTCGGTGCCACATCACGCTCCTCGCTGTCTATGATGAGGGTCATGGAGCGTGAGCCTGCCTCTACCACGTAGTAGAGGAGGTCGGTGCCATCGGTCTCGAAACGAGATGGAGAAACGGCGATGGTGGTGTAGATTTCATTGCCGCCGACGGCTGGTGCGGTAAACGGTTTCGTAGATTTGTCGGCGTAGTGTGCGGTGACCTGTGCGGTGTCCTTGCCCATGTAGTGAAGATACTCCAGGCGCCCCATGTAGGTGGTCTTGTGCCCCTCCAGCAGGGTAAGGAAGTGGGTATTGAGGAATGTAGAGCAGTCCACGCCCACGATGTCCACGGTGGAATAGTAGACCTGCAGGGTGGCTGTCTGCGTATCGGTGACTGTTGCCGAGTCGGTGTCTCCGGAGTCCGGAACCTGCTCCTCGGCGATGGTGATGGTGGCTGTGACTGCCAGCCTCCGGCGTGCATAGGGACGGAAGATGTCGGCAAGGTCGCTCACGGTGACTTCTCCATCGGCTGGATAGAGATACTCATCGTAGATGATGTCGTCACCTATCTTGATGGTGACGAGCAGGCGGGTCTTGGCCGTGAGAATATCGATGTCGGGGATGTTCTCAAGGAAGAAGCTGCCCGACGGAAGTGATGTGATGGTCATATATTATCTTTTTTTGTGCAAAGATAATATGGAGGGGATAAAAATAAAAATACGGCTGGCTACCCTCACGGGCGGCCAGCCGCATCAAAGCTTTTCAGACTTTATAAAATTTTTCGTACTGCAAAGGTACGAAAAACTATTCATAATACATGGTAGTACTTGAAATTTATATGAGTTTTTAACTTAAACCAGGCTATCCGGCTTGACAACTCTCTCCCATATAGCCCATGCCACGGTTCCGTCTGGCTGCGTGGCTACCTGGTAGTCATGCGCCTGCAGGTACTGGTTGATGGCTTCTATACTGACACCGCCCATGTCATCAAGTTCCGTGGCGATGTCCCGGGTGGTCTTGAAACTCTTCTTGTAGTCGAGACCGGTGTCTGCATCCTTCATAGGGAGGTTGCAGCGGAAATGGAAGTAAGCGTTGAGCAGATCCTGCTCAAACTGCTCGCTGTCGAAATAATCTGTATTTCTTGGCATAATATTCATTTTTAAAAGGGTGAAACTTAAATACTGTCTCCAGGGTGCAGGCGGTTCAATGCCGTCTCATAGAGGTCAACCCAGTAGCCCAGACGGGATGCCCAAAGGTCATATTTGGTCTGAAGTCTGGTGACACGGATCTCCTCTCGCTCCAGTTCTCGGAGATATCTGCCGACTATTCGGTGGCAGTCTTGATTAACACAGTATCTTGACTGAATCTTGGCGTACTCCACTAGCTTGTATAGCTCCTTACGCTTGATATCAAGCTCCCACCAGCGTCTTTCGAGCGCAGCGCGAATGCGACGGCGGCGGAAATATAGCAAGAGAACGTCTCTCTTGACTTTCTTCTTATTCTTTTTCATGCCTAATCGTTGTTTATGGTTTTCCACTTGGCCAGAGTCATATTGTATGGCTCAACCTCCTTAGCTCCATATCGAAGAGTAAAGTAGCGATGATCATGCCATCGGATAACAGTCTGCTTATGTGGAGCATCCTCAATGAATGCAACAGAACCAATAGTCTTGTTGCCTCTCTGAAATTTGAGCTCCACCTTATGGGCGTTCATACTTCTGCCAATATTCATGAAGTACTTGCACTTGCTGATGTCCTTTGTAGTCAGCTTTGCCGTGCGTCTTCTGCGGTTTCTACCTTTCTTCATCATGCTACCTCCCCTCCGAAAATGAAACCACCAATCATGACCATCGCCATCACAGCTGCGAAACCAACCATGGTGAGCACAACCTCTCCATAGGTCACGGTCTCCCCGCAAAGGCAGGAGAAGGTCTCGCTATTGGTCTTGGCGAGCTTCTTGATTTCACACTTGAGGGCCTTGATGCCCTCCTCTACGCTGATGCCTACAGGTCTCACCTGCGCATCACTTAATAAAATAGAATTCTGCATATTGCATCATCTTGTAGACATTAACAGCCGATTGTACAAAAGGGTGGCGGCTGCATTCCCCGTTGTCTACAAGATGATGGCTTATCCGAGAGGACAAATCAAATCTTACGGTTCATGCAGCCGCCATGTATCGGGCATATCTGTTTTCCCAGTTGGGAAAAATTATTTTCCCAGTTAGAAAAAAAGATTTTCCTAGGCATAAAAAAAGCCTGCGGCTAGAAGCCATAGGCGAAACGGTCGCCCTGCCGGATAGATTACTATCATCTTGTAGACGGTTGCAAAAGTAAGAAGAAAATTTGAAACCGCCAAAAAAAAATGCTGGAAATTTTAAATAAAATGACTTTTTTATGTTTTAGAGCATAAAAACATGGGGTTGAGGAATGAAAAGGAATGAAAAGGAATGATTTTCCGGAATTATTCGGAATCATTCGGAATCAATCGGAAAATGACTGGGAATGACCGGAAAAACGAGCGGATTACGAGCGGATTACGAGCGAAAACGACCGGAAACGACCGCAGGATCTCCCTTCGGTTCTGCCACTTCGAGGAATGGATTCCTCGGAAATTCCCCGATTTTCCGTGCATTTTCCTCGATTTTTCACGTATTTTCCTCGATTTTCCGTGAAAATTCCGTATATTTGCATCGGTTTAACTAAATAATATATATTAAGGTATGGAAGAAAATTTTATCTCAAAAGAAATGCGCAATTTTATCTCCATAGAATTAGCGCAAACACTTTTGAACAGAGCAGATCTAAGGCTGTCAAGTTCTCTTGAGCAGCTCAGAAAATCGACAGACAGGGCCTACACCCTGACTGGTTTTCTGCTGACGTGTTGCACAGGCTTGACCGTATTCATCGTAAACACCCGAAATCCGATATTGTTTTTGACAGCATCCATACTCTGGGCAGGCATCAGTTACGCCCTGTGGCAAATGTTTGCCAAGGTTATCTCAATACACGGTTTCAAACATGCAGGTAGCTCGGCAAGAGGTTACTTGCAGGACAAAAATATAGGTTATTCCAAAAGGCACGCCAATGGAGACCTGGTCGCAGCGAACGAGATCTATCTAAAGAACTGCTTGTTGGATAGCATAGAATATGCAGAGTCAGCCTATCAATACAATAGGCAACAACTCTCAAACCGCTGTGGAGTCATAGATAAGGCAATGAGAGCCATCAAATGGTCTGTAGGCGCAGACTGTTTGATAGCCCTCATCATAGAGGTAATCAAGCTCCTAAGGTTTGGTATGTCCCTCATTTGAGTATCCACTGCCGTCATCACTGGAGTGACTCCACTCATCATCGTTTAGTTTAATAATTCTCATGTCAAAAACTGCTTAAATGAAGTCCCCGGCACGGAATCGTGTCGGGGACGGTGTGTGAATAGATAACCCTATGCTAACTGCAAAGCGCTAATGCGTTGTCCAATCTCCTGGACGGCACGATTGAAAATATCTTTCTGCTCGGAATTGAGCGTGTAAACATGACCACGAACCTCTGACCCATTGAGACGCTGAGAGAGCCATGCAGCGCTTTTACCGAAGTATTTCTGTGCGATGTATCGAAGTGGAAGCAATTTGTAATCTGCCTCTGCAAGCTGCTCACGCAAAGTGGCAACCTCCAGTTTCAAGTTTGCTACTCTATCTACAACCACCTCACTAATATATTTCTTATCCTCCTCCGTAGCATTTGCGCTGAGATAGCGATGAATCTCGTCTCTGCGCTCTTTGCTCTTGGCATCCTGCTTGCTAGCCAATGCCATGTACTCTGCCATTAATTCTTTAATATTCTCCATATTCTTATATTTATATTGTTCAAAGAACCTCCCCCGTAGGGGAGGACTTTTTTAGTTTTTTCTTTGCTTGTAAAGCTTAGAAAGGTCTGAGAGTCTCAAATCAATCTGTCTCTCATAATCGAAAACCAAGTCTTTCAGTTCAAGAAGAGCCTTGATTTCGTCTTCCTTTCTTTTAATTTCTTGCTCTAACTCTTTTTGTGTCATGCGCTTAAAATTTAATTGTTAAACATCTTGTTATCTAATCACGATGCAAAGGTACATAAAATTCCTTTAATAACCAAATAAAACATAAACTTTCTTTTATGTTTAACTCATTTTTAACATTTGGAGACGAAAAAGCCCCCGATGCGTCACGCACCAAGGGCTTCTAAAGCGATCTTTTAATTTTAAATTCCATGAAGTACAACCATTGTACATGGCTGCCATTTGGCTGTGGTCAGCAGCCCTTGATGTTGAAATCTTAAACAGTGACCATTTGTAATTCGTTAGCTAATCTGTGCAAGCCGTTGGCAATTTTCTCGGCTTGCGCTGGGCGCGGCTTGGAGATGCCAGAGGCATAGTGAGCCAACTGCTTTTGGTTGATGCCCGTGATGAGCTGGAGCGAGGCAAAGGAGAAGATGCCACGGTAGTAGTCCAGGAGTGAGCGGACATCGAACTTGAAGTAAAGCTCGTATTCACCATCAAAGACATCAGGATAAGCCGTGCCCCTTTCTTTGTAGCCCTCTATCTCGAAGTCGATGCTCTCCTGCACGTATTGGCGGAAGCCCTCGAAATCGCCGCTATATGCGACTACCCAGCCAGGCAGCAAGCTGCATGCTGCGCTGTAGCCCTGCTCTGTGCGAGCCGTATCAATGATAACCTTATTCATATATATATAGTCTTTAATATATTTCACTGAGGGAGCGACCGAGGCTCTTGCCAAGGTCGCTCAGTGCCGAAACCACAAACACGCTATGCGAAACAGCGTCAGCTCCGAAGAGCGGGCTGTGTTTAGAACACAAGCCCTGACTGCTCTTCGATGCTTTTAAGCAGAAATCCCCAAACGTCATCGTTATCTCCACCGTTGACGGTGACCGTCCCCTTTTTGGTAGGGTGCACGAATTGCCTGTGGCTTCCTTTCTGACGGTCCTTAACCCAACCGTCTTTCTTTAAGATCCTAAGGATCTTGCTCACTTTAACTGTTTTCATAGAACGCTGTTTATTGATTTCAACACTGCAAAGGTAGTAATATTACTACGAATAGCCAAATATTTTAGGTTAAATCGTATCTATTTTACTACTATTTAACATTAATCAATGGAATGTGCGGTTTTTTTGTGGAAAATGATTAACTTTGCGGTGTTTTTAATGGATATAATATATATTAAGGTATGGAAAGAAAAGAGTATATGAACTTGGAGAAGCGCATAACACTTCTCCAAATTACGGTAAATATTCTCATTGCTATCTCTATTCTTCATGGACTTTTGTTAATATGGCTGCAATCACCCCATCTAAGATTGTTGCTATCCACCCTATTAAAGCAATTAAAATAGAGACTATATATGTGAACAATATGAAGTCCCCGGCACGGAATCGTGTCGGGGACGATGTGTTAAATAAAGATAGCCTAAATAGCAAGGCTAAGCGAGCCGAATTTCTGAGCCATATCCTGCAAGGCACCTCTGAGAGTAACAAGCTCATCAGGAGTAAACTGCGATGCCTTTCCGTTGACTATGTTTCCGTTCATCTTATGTGCCAGCCAAGAGCGAGACTTGCCAAAGTAAGCCTTTGCGATGTAAGCCATGGAAACCATATCTGTTATCTCACCAAATTTCTCAGCCATGGTCAGTTCCTTGACCTTCTGCTCTGTGGTCTTAGCCATGTAGCCCACTGCCACGGCAAAAGCCTTAGGGTCTGACTCCTTGAGTGCATCCATCTGACGGCGAACCTCCGCCTTATCCTCTGCGGTCTTGGCAGCTCTGTTTTGTGCAGCCAAAGCTTTCACCTTATCAATCATCTCTGTATATTCCATAATCTTATATTTTTTAAGTTTAAAGGAATGAGAGCCCCCGAAGGGGCTTTCTCATTTCTTTTTGTTTTTAATTTTGTTTTGCAACTCTGCGATTTCTTTTTCTGCTACCCTCTTGAAGGTATCGGGGAACTCTTGCCAATACTCCAGGTAGAAAAGCAAATCGTCTTCATTTTCCTTGAGTTCCTTAGATTTTCGTCTTGCCATATACTATCTTTATTAACACGATGCAAAGGTACTAAACTTTTGTTGAATAACCAAATATTTTCGTGATTATTTTCAACATTTGTGTATTATTTAACATTTCATCCCCCATCAAACACGGTTTTTACCTCTTTTTCTCATCATTCTTGAATGATGTCAAACAATGTTATTACCGCTTTTACCCCGAAATGCAATGTAGGGGTTCGCTCGAAAACGGCTCGTTTCTTGTGGCAATTTCATGGAAATTGGCATAAGTAGCCGTTTTCGAGCGGGCAATCAATGGCAATTGATTGCAAAATTTGTTGCTTTTGCACAAATTTTCCACGGTCATCTTTCTCAACTTACTGAAATTCACGGAATTTTAGGAAGTTGAGAAAAAAAAGACCGTGCTTCCCTGTAAGGGTAGCCCCCACCGCCCTACGCTCGGAGGCAATTGCCACGGCTGACTGGAGCGGTATATGTAAGGGATTTTTCTTGTGGCAATTGCCCCTATCCCCGACTGCTGCCCCGAATTGCCATCGCCCTTGCTACCTCTATCCCCCTTCCTTCACCCGCGGTCATCAGCAAGTTTGCAGGCAAGTGAAAGGGCAACGTGTTCCTCTCACGCTGCCCCTGATGTCTATAGTCTGCCCTTGTCGTGGTAGCTATAGAAGCTTCCATCTGTTACTATCACATGGTCCATAAAGAAGATGCGCATGATTTGGCTAGCCTTGGCTATCTGCTGCGTCAGCACATCGTCCGCCTTGCTTGGCTGCGTGTTGCCCGATGGGTGATTATGCACGAATGCCATAATGGTTGCACCGCTCAAGACTGCCTCCCTCATGAGGATACGAATATCCACTGAAGTCTCTGTTATCCCTCCTTCACTCAGTTTCACGCTCTTGATGAGTCTGAAATTTTGGTTCATCAATATGACGTGTGCCTGCTCTACCTTGAGGTCTGCCATTTGCGGAAGCATGTAGTTGTATATGGCTAGACTGCTGCCCATGTCGGGCTTGCTGCCCAACTTCTCCACTGCCCTGCGCTTGCCTAGTTCCAAAGCTGCGAGTACTGCCAACGCCTTGCAGTCGCCTATTCCCTGCACTACCTGCATATCGTCCATGGATAACTTTGCAAGGTTACTGAGATTGTTGTCTGCCATGTTCATCAGTTGCCTAGCCTGGCTTAGGCTTTCGGCTGTTCCTGCCCCTCTGTTGATTACCATGGATAACAATTCAGTGTTACTGAGTGAATCGAATCCGTAATTAGCTGCCTTGAACTCTGGGCGCTCGTCTGCTAGTATATCATTGTACTTCTTCATGTTACGCTACTTTATTATAGTTGTTGTTTGATTTCTTGATGATATTAACACCCTGTGGGAAACATCTCTTTGAGTGTGCAACTGCCTCATAAAAGCCTTCTGCCATCTCCTGCAACACGCCTCTGTTGCTTATTGGGTCGTGGTGAATGGTGCGAGCCAAAAAGATTTCTCTCTCCACATAAGCACCTGCCGCCTCCAACTTTCTTCTGAAGTCCTCGATGGTCTTGCCGCTAGTCAGCAGGTCGTCGAATAGAATGACCTGCTTGCCCTTGAAGTACTCGCCATCTACTGAAACGTGATAAATGTCCTCGTTAACAACATGGCTGCCTCCGTTGTGGGTCGGCTTGCGCTCTCCGAAGATGTGAACGTGCTCGTTTGCGGTCACGATGCCTGCTGCATTAAGGATGGCTGCGAGATAGCCAAATCGCTTGTTATACTTCCACTGGGAGCTGCATGGAGCGAAGACTACGATGAAGTCCTTCAACAAGTTGCCGTATTGTCTTGTCAGATAGCGGACTAGCCACTCTGCGCAGATTTGTGCCGCCATCTTGTCGCCTGCCTTGAAGTCGTAAACGAAGCGGTTGTTTGCCATCTGCTTAGCCTTATCTACGCAAAGGTTGAGATAAGCGTTTGGAACGTACTCAAAGAAATAATTCTGTCTCATATCGAAAAAATTTATAAAGTTTGAAAATTGTATTCTGGTAATGTTTGGGAGTCCAGAGATTTTTCCCACTCCTGCTGTGGAGTATTTTTTTTAATTGCATTCCGTTCAAAGCCCGGTGTGCCCTTTCGATTTTTCCTGTGCTTCAAAATGCGCTGGCAGAGGCAAACAGGTGTGGGGTTCTGTGTTAACAAAATGTAAAGGTTTAGTGAAACGTGAAGAACCTTTGGCTTTTGTTAACCCAGGTTCATACACAGGTTTGAATCGCCAGCAGCTAACTTTGCACAGGAAAAATTCGGACGGGAACACATGACGGGCGGCGGAGAATGCAATAAAAAATGTACGGAACAGCATTAAACAACCATCGCCCAAAAGGCGATACCGCTTCTGCAGCAAGATTGAAAAACACAAAAAAAGGCTACCAACTCTCACGAGCTAGCAGCCTCAGATAAAATAAATAAAAACTTAAAACCTAAAATTATAAACTAAAAAGAACGAAATATTCTATCGAGGGTAATAGTTGCTCATGCCTCCCGTATAGAGGACGGTCTGAGGGAACTTGTCCACGCCAATGCAGACGGTATCGAAGGCATCGGAGAAGTCGGTGCGGTTCTCCAGCCTGTCCTCGTCTGTCTCCACGAGCTTCTCTCCTCGCTTATCCTTGCCGTTGTTGTAACAGCCGGCACTCTCGATGGAGATAATCAGGTCCTCGTTGTTGTCCTGGTTGATGAGAACCATGTGGCGCGCATGACCTTTGAACATGCGGTCGATGAGCAACTGCTTCTCAAGATGGTTCATCGGCTTGCCGATGTAAACCTCCGTAACGAGCCATCCATTGCGTCGGAGCACCTTGGTGATAATCTGGTAGAACTTATCGTTGTGGGTTGCATAGGAGTTGCCCACAAAGGTGGCATCGTAGTAGAAGATGACTCGCTTGTTCTTGAGATATTTGTAATAATCGCAAAAGTCCTGAGCGAGCTCAGGCAACTTCCGGTCATACTTGACATAGAATGAGTTGACGATGCGCAGCTTGGTATCAGAACCCACCTGCCCGACAACGAGACAGTTGATGTTGTTGTTGGCATCGGAACCGATTATCAGCGGTAAACCGTCCTCCAGGTCGCCATCCATGCGGCAGTCCGGCTTGTCGTGCTTAGGGTCGAACTTATACTGCAGGTCATTGAGGAACCTGGTGTTCGGTGCCGTATAGAAGTTGCGTTCCTCATCAAGTCCGGAGTAGAAACCATCCTGTGCGATGCCTACATGCTGGCACATGATGCTCGTGAGGAAGGTCATCTTTGGCAGGTCTCGCTTCATCTGTCGTATGAAGTCCTCGCCCAGAACTGCGAGGTTCTGAATGCTCGAGCACCTGGAATACACCAGGGCATAGGAGCGGAGGGAGTGCAGAACCTTCTCGTATTTCTGCACCTGCGACATGTAGTAATCGTACCGCTCTGGGTGAGCAGCCAGCTTGTTTCGGATGCTATGCAGATGCACCAGTACCGTCTCGAGAGTAGCAATCAGCTCCTTATCCATCTTCTTCTCCCACGACATGAACCAGGAACCTTTCTTTGTTGCTGAAGTATCTGAAGTAATGGTCAGACCATGGTGGAGGCAGCAGTCACCGAACAGCTGCTTGTTGCCACGGTTTGCCGGAAGCGTCTCATTGTTAAGCTGCTCCCAGTCGATAAACTTCGCCTCGTCGATAAAAACATGGTCGAGTGAGAGGGAGTTGGAGGTACCGCTGCGGTCCTGAGAGATGATGTTGAGGTAACTGCCATTATAGAAGGCTACGGTATTTTCCCAGTTCATGGGCTGGAAATGTGGTTCCTGCCAATGCAGCGCCTTCCATGGTTTCTTGCCCACTATGTAGTGGACATCGCGTTTGTAGCCCCACTCCTCGAGGTGGACCAGAGCTGAAGGAAGGATGTTGGTTTGGCATCGCTTGACCGATGGCGCCACCATGCCCAAGCATGAACCTGGCATGTGCTGCACGGCATAGAGGATGCGGCCAGCCTCGACCACACCCTTACGGTACCACGGCCCCACTCGCAGACAAGCGTCTTAGGCATGAGCTGAAGGACGCGCGACTGCTCGTCATTGAAAAATAACTCCTTAGGTCTTGCTGTCATCATCTGGCGGAAGTTCTTCGAAGTCAGCATCCTCGATGTCCGGCATCGAGTAGCGTTTTTCCATTTTCTTGATTTTCGCACGAAGATTTGGAATCTTCTGCAAACCGATGACTGACGGATCATCCGTCATGCGGAACTCTACAGGAACAATCTTGTCGAAGGCAAGTTCCGGCTCATCAGGCGTGTCGGTTCGGTTATTCTTGATGCGGTTTTTCTGCATCTGGGCTAGTGCACGGAAATCCCCTGCAGCCTTGGCAGCCTTGCGGTCCTCGTCTATTTCCTGATTGACTTTCCATCGCCAGAACTCCTTTGAGGCGGCATTGAGGTTGCCGAGCATGACCTGGCAGAGATGAATATCATCGTATGCCTGGGTCTCGCTGACGCCGAACATGGCCTTGTCCTGATCAACCATCTCCCTGACGGTAAAGCGCGGATAGCGCAGCCAGAAGGCGTAGCAGCCACGCAGCCGTTCCACTCTCGCCTTGACGATGGCGGAGATGTGAAGTTCCTGAAGCTCATCCTCGTTGAGAGGCATGTACTTCATGTAGTCATCAATGTTGACTGGTAGACTCATATCTAACTGAGGTTAGCCATAATCTGCGAGAGTTGCGACATGATTGACTGGTAGGCTCCTGGAGAACCTACCTTGGCGAGCGCTATATTATTGATGCGTAATTCGTTAGCTGTCTCCGCTAAACCTTTGAGGTAGCGGTGTCGATAGGGTGAGCGCGGCTCCTGCAGCTCCAACTGCATGGCCATGGCCTCGTCGGGAGGCAGTTCCATCATGATGGGCACCTCTTCGACCGGTGTCATGGTCTTTGCCAGGTCATAGACCGTCTGCAGGTAAAGTTCACTCTCTCCCAGATAGGGAAATTGTTGTCGTATCATCCAGCAAATTATTTAGCATGTTATTGAGATTGAGATAGACATCTCTGTCAGTCGTGATGAACGTACACTCTGCACGGTCACCATAGGTCTGGTTCTGAGATGTTATCACAGAGACTAACCACTCGTTGTTAGCAACGAGCATGACCTTGGAGTGGTTGAGCGTCAGTTTAACTTCATCAAAAGCCTCTGTCATCAAGCGACTTAGCTTTAAAGTTTTACTTGAAGCTTTAATGTCCGCAACCAAAACTGAGGAGTCAACCAACCCTCGCTTGCGAAGGTTGATGACTCCACAGAGGAAGGCATCGGATGTGGAGAAGGTGGTGACGGCAATGTGCGCTGCACCTGTCTGCTCCAGAATCCACCCCAACAGCCCAAGGGTGTGAAGCCCTTGGCCAAGGAAGACCTGCGAGCTACTCTGCTGAAGCGGCTTCAGGACTTGCTGTATCTGCTTCGCCCTCATCTGTAACCTCCTCTTCTGCACTCTCTGGCTGTTCCTCGCCATCGGCTGAAGCCTGCTGCTCCATGGTGATGCCAGCCTGCTGAAGCTTGGCAATGGTATCAGCGGTTATCTCTGCCTTGGCAGTAATGAGGAGTTGCACACGCTCGTTCACCTTGGCACGCCACTCGTCAGCCTTGGCTGTATCGCCAGAGTTCTGGAAGCCTATAACCTTGTCGAGGTTCTTGGTGATGTAGGAACGAGCGTTGCTGATCTGACCTGCCGTGATGGCAGCCTCAGTTTTGGTCTCAGCCTGTGCCTGCTCATCATCCTCACCTGGCTTGGCGTGGTCGTAAACATCCATGGCCTGCTTGTATGCATAGTACTCCTCCTTGAGCGTAAGGAGCATGCGCTTGAAGTCCTCATCTGCTGCATGCAAGCCCTCGTATCTGTCACATGACATGTCGTATGCCTTGCAAGCCTCAAAGTGCTCTTTGATTTTTTTCCATAGTGCGCAGTTGCTGTCCCAGATAGCCTTGATGCTGTCAGGCAACTGGTCATGGTCTGCTCGTTTGCCCTTAGCTACGATGGCTGAAGGCACGATGGAATCGAGGTTTTCTGACTCCACGACCGGAAGATGAGGTGCTAGCTGCTTTGCAATCTTGTCTGCTTCTGATGTCTTGTCAACCGCAGTCTGAAGAACTGGCGTGACTGCCTTGTCGTAGTCTCTCACATCATCGATGGTCATGCCTTCGATGCGATAGTTGAGATGCTTCTGCAGCTCATATTTAAGCAACTCGAGTTTGCCCTGAGGGTCAAAGTTGATGAGCTGGTAGAGGTGGCGGTTGTTATTCATCTGAAGGAGGAGCAGCGCTCCCTCCCTGATGTTGGCATCGGTATGCTCGCAGTCAAACCACTTCTTCAACTTTTCAGTGAATTTCGGATCATTCATAAAAATGAGAAAATTAAAATGGCGAGGCGAGCTCATGCAAGCATCGCCTCGCCACCGATTGTAGTTATTTTGGAAATAATAGTACCCTGTGTTAATGCTGTTCGCCCTTGTCTGAAGGTTCTACCGTCACTGGCTTGCAATCCTTGCCGCTGATGGTTCCTTCAGCAGTTGTGAGGGTACCATAATAGAATGGAGGCATTGTCTCGCAGTTGACAGAGATCTCCAGTGTGGTGTTGGTCTCGTCTGCGATGCCTGCACCAGAAGACTGAGAAGGTGTCACGTCGACCTCGAAGGTCTCGTCACCGAACTGGCGAAGCTTGCCGTTGCGCTCAGGTACCATGAAGATGCAGTCATCGTTGAGGAGGATGGAAGCAAGGGCTGAAGCTTCCTCCTCAGTACCTGGGAGGATGAGTGTTGCCTTGAGGTTCATGGTCTTGCAGCCATGCTCACCCTGCGCCTCTGGCGAAAACGAACTCTTGTCTGTAATGAAGGCCACCTTGAACCAGACCTTATCAGCCTGAATGGTGTGGCTATCCTTGATGACGAGATAATCCTTGAGTGAGGTGGCAGCCTCCTTCTGAGGCTCAGCAAACTTGGTGATGTAACGTCGTGGAATGAAGAAGCCGAAGGCTCTGGTACCAGGCAGTCTCTTCTCACCAGGACACTTCAACACATCCTCATAAAGGTCTGCGGTAGAAGCACATGTTTTCTTTGTTGCCATATATCAATATATAATATAATGTATAACCATGGACAGCTATCCCTTACTCTGCAGGGATAGTGTCGTAACCGAAGAGGATGCGTTCCTTCGAGATCGACTCGAACTGAGTACCGAAGTACATGGTTGCCACGAAGTCAACCAGGAAGTGAGAGTCAAGAGATTTCTCTACGCCAAAGTTCGCCTTGTCGCCCTCGGTGGCCAAACCGATGAGCATGTTGCCTCCTGGAGTGATGATCTTGTAGCCCGCAGGAACGTTGTCAAGACCCACAAGGGTGCAGTTGCTGGCTCCATCCAACTTGTTGTGGTTGAACTCATTGTTCCAATTGACCGTGCCGTACTTGTCTCGATAACAGCGGCGGTAGAGCGTGAGTTCATGGCTGTTCATGAACATGTATGTACTGATGCCTTTCAATTTTTCATCGGCAGCATCATAGAATCCTTCGATAGCATCGACAGCGTTGACACCAGTCATCGCGGTTGTATTGAAGAGGTTGCCCTTCTCTACTGAAATCGCCTTGGCCTTGATGTCTGCATCGGAGATGGTCTTGAAACCATCAGCGAGGTCTGCGGTACCAGAGCCAGCTGGGTTACGCTTCATGGTGAAGAGGTTCTTGAAGAGTGCCTCACCTATCTTGCCTGCCAGGAACATTCCAATCAGTTTGGTGATTGGCTGGTTTTTGAGCGCATCGCCCTGGAATACGTTGGAGCCATAGATAGACTCACGAACATTATTTGGCTCAAAAGGCTTGACGCATGAACCAAGGAATGTCTCCAGGGTACGGCCTGTGATGGTAACGCCATTCTCATCCTTGCGAGTAAGAGAGTATGGCCCGAGCTCCATGTCGCCTGCGAGCTCTCCGACAGTCTCCTTGCCACGAACGCCCACGCGTCGGCTCATGAATTTTGCAGCCTCGTCAAGAGCGCGTACCGGCATCTTAATGATGTCCTTGCGGCACTTCGCGAAGCTGGTCTTCAGTACATCAGGAGTAATTTCAATTGTATTGTCTAAAGCTGCCATTTTTAAAAGATCTGCTTCAAAGCTTTGAAAATTTCACCAGCGTCAACGTTGTCAACCTCCGGTGTGACGTCATCATGGGTATTAGAACCCGGTGCGCCCTTGAGATCCTTGATCTCCTTATCCTTGTCCTGGATATCCTTGTCCTTCTGCTCAACCTTCGCCTTCAGGTCCTTGACCTCCTGGCTGGCTTTGTCGAGCTCAGCAGACTTGTCATCCAAGTCCTTCTGTTTCTGGGCAAGAGCATCCTCGATTTTCTGCATCTCTGCAGCGGCGAGAGTAATTTTCTCATCGCTAACCTCAAAATCCTCCTTGCGATTGAGGAGGGTCTGAAGATTGAGGAATTTCTTCTTCATGTTTGATATTTGTGAATTATTCTTGAACATATCCCTGAGAGAGGCGGCAACCTTCTCGAGAAATGTTTTGGATGGCTCATCAGCGGTCGCTCCCGTCAATGGCGGCAAACCCATGTTGGAGCAGAAAGCGTTGGTGAAGCGCTTGGAGAGATTGGTCTGACGCGTTTTGTCTTCGTCATCAAGGTCTCTGACCTCATCTACGAGGCCCAACTCTAAAGCTTGCTCCGGACTCAACCAATTCTCCTTGCCCATCTGCTTCAGCATCTCGTCGCTGGACTTGCCCGATCGCTTGGCATAGACGGAAGCGATGACCTTGTCAATGGTGTCGAGGTCGTTGCGCTGCTTCTGCCAGAGTTTGATGATTTCGTCAAGCTTCTCCTTGTTGGCAGACTCCCATACCGTGACTCCTGTGGAGGCATTGTGAATGAGCATGGTGCTGCCGACTGACATGTCAACATGTTTGGCGCCCATGCACAAGACTGTAGCGATGGAAGCGGTCATGCCCATAATGTGGACGTTGACATGTCCATGGTCCTTGATAAGTTGATAGATGGTCAAGCCCTCATCAACATAACCACCCGGCGAGGAGACGGCAATGTCCACCTCCTCGTCAGGGTGAGCGTCAAGGTAGGCCTTGACATCCTTGGAACGTGTACCGTAGGTGCCCGACCACCAGTCGTAGCCGGCTCCGATGGTACCGCATATCATCATTCCGTATTTCATGCGCTTATCTTTTTTGATGCAAAGATAATATGGCAATTGCCAACGGAAAAATACGTAAATCAGGCTATCAACGGTGCTTTTCGGGTGCTCCCCCACTGAACCGTGTATTCGACCATGGCTGAAGATGCAAGAGAATCGGGGTGAACGTCTGACATATTTATAATAGGATATGGACGTTCCCCGTTGCCGATGAGATAGCGCTTACCCTCAATGGTGGTGACCAGATAGGCGTAGATGCCTCTCATGTCCAGGTCATCACAACATGTACGAAAGGTGAGTTTGTGAGTGTAAAAACGCTCGCCATCCTCGGTTTTGTCTGTTATTTCCAATTTAGCAGGCTTCTGGCACTTCACGACTGGCCAATCTTTGCATCCTGGAATGTCAAATGTGCGGTTGCCCAGAAGTGTATCAAATGGCAACTCTCTGACTGGTATGCGCTGCACTTGACAGATATAACTGAGTCTTTTCATAAGCTGTGAAAAATTTCGCGTCTGTTCGCATCTGTACGCACCTGTTCGGTGTTGAACAAAAACAGGGCTAGAGTAGATGAGAATTATTTAAGAAAAATCGTCTTTTTTGCATCTTTTAAGATTAAAAAGATTGATGCCCTTCTCCTGATAGGATTTTCTCATGCGATACCACTTCATGCGGATAGTCTCTGCATATTCTATATCGATGCCCTGCTGCACGCACCAAGAACGGAAGGCAGACATCTTCTTGCACGACATGTCATTGAGGTCTCCGAGGTCGCACCACATGTTTAGACGGAAGAGGTCATTGATGCTCTCGGTGAGTGCCTGCTTGGCATGACCGTTGAGAAAGTTGTAGGTCTCCGGGTTCTTGGCCTTGGAGTATGGTATGCAGATGGCAACATCTCGCTCACCAGGTTTCTCAGGTTGGTTGTTGATTGGGCGCTTCGTGATGAACCGACGCAGAACAGCATTCTCGTTGCTGTTGACCGGAAACTCCACGGGGTCGCCGAAAGAATGGGTGAGCCACTGTTTCAGGTATGGCTCGACCTCGACATAAACTACGAATTTGCTCATATTTCTGTAATTAAAAACACCGCAAAGTTAGGAAAAATAATCGAGATATTCCTATATTTATAGGTAAAAGTTGTCTTTTTTATACCAAAATTCCTTGTTTTAAGGGAAAAAGTTGCATTTAAAATTTAAGGAACCCATTTTGTGGCAATTCAGTTGTGGCAATTGTGGCAAAAATGTTAAGTGCTTGATTATTAATATTATAAGTCTTTTCTTATTGACACAAATATATAATAGAATTGCCACATTGCCACAACCTTTGCCACACTTCTCCTCTCGTTGCCACAAATTGCCACAAAATTGCCACAAGCATATATGCTCTTAACTCTCTGAGTATCAGCGTTGCCACAATTGCCACAAATGCCACATGGATTTTAAGTCGTGTGTGTGATGTCGGTGAAAACTCAGTGACCCTCTCGGCACACTCCCCTATAGACACAAAAAAAGCCCCCAGAGGAACCACGTTCCCCTAGAGGCTGCAATCGATATGATCTAAACAAAAAACTTATCCCTACTATAAGGGCAAAGACTGCATGCCATTGGCCTTCAGCTCTGCATCTGTCATGGCCATGGGATCCTTGGTCTGTGCCTGCTCACCATCAATCTCTGTATCAAGGTCGATGCCATATCTGTTTGACACCATAATATAATCAAAACAGAGTGGCCTATCCTTATAATATATCTTTTGACGGCCTGTGATGTTGCCATTGGCATCTGTCTTCTCGACTGTCTCCGGCAAACCGTTAGGTGCGAACTTGACAAATCGCTCCGGGTTCTTAGTAGCACCATAGAAGTCGGCACCAATCTGAAGATAGTGCAACAGAGACTCCTTAGGAAGGAGGTTCTCATCCATCTGGCGACCCAGCTTGCGATAGACTGCCATAGTGATGTCCTTGCGAATCATCAGGATGCTCTTAGGCATCGCCCAGTTGTCGATCTTGAGTTTGTTGGTTGCCAGTGTGCCGCAGATTTTGATTTTGAAGTCCTGGTCTTTCTTCAGCTCGCCCATCTGGACAGCCGCATTGACAATGTTCCAGAAGCCAGCCACTTCATCGGTGGTGTTGCACATGCTGTTCTGTGTCTTGACTCCCTTGACAATAACTCCCAACAGGTCTTCGTAGGTGAAAGGAAAATCGATGTAATCCCTGATGGCAAGGAAGGCTGCCAACGGCACTTTCCAATTGGTCATGATTCGGTCTAGGATGCTCTCACCATCCAAACGCTCCTCCAAATCATCAGATGCCTGTTTCCAGGCATTGCCGAAGCAGGATTGAAACTGCTCCCTGTGCTTCAGCAGCTGAAGGGTGATGTGGGTGGCACCTATCTGGCGCATGCGCTCCAACTCCTCGAAGTTCTGCTTTTCCTCTCGACTATGCTCACCCTTGTCAAAAGTGAGATAGATGAGTCGGCTGAAGAGGGCGATGTCTGCAGTAGGCATCTCCTGGCCAGTGAGGATGATGCCTGAGTCAACCTTGGCCTGCACGAGCTTCTTATCCTTGTCCATGTTCATTTTGGTGCGACCTATACCATTCCACAGATCCTTGAGCCACTCAACCTTATTCTGTGTGATGGAGTTCTTGTACTCATCGATGTGTACCAGAGCGTCGCTAACTCCTCCGACATAGTCGGAGAGTGCGGGCATGGATGCGTTGGTGATAGACAACGGCTCATACTTGGTTTCATATTTATAGAAGAAATTCATCAACGTTGCAGCGAATTCTGTCTTACCGCATCCCTTCGGGCCAAAGGCATTGAGGAGCGGAAAGGAACGACTCTTGCTGATGACGATGTCCCGGAAGAGTGTGGCGACATAGAAGCACAGCCCCACCTTGGCGTTGTCGCCAAAAACCTGCACTACCTTGGCAAAGAAGTCTGACTGACTTGTCGGGTTGTCAACCATCTTCTCATGCCGGAACTTCTTCTCACTCACATATAATTCGCGGCTATCTTTATAGAGTTTGCTCATTGCCGGAAGGTAGAACTTGCCGGCTGTAAGTCTTAGGATGCCCATGTCATCGATAGGCATCCAGGAACCATCCTCGATGGCTCCGTTACAGAAAGCGTAGAAACCCTCCCGCTGCCAACCCAACTGCTTGATAGGGTCTGCGGTCTCTGTAACCCTGCCCAGATAACCGAGCAGTTTGATAAGTTGCTCATCACGGGCCATCCAAACATAGTCACCGATGCCGAAGAGACGCTTGCGAAGCGAACTGGAAGAGGTAATCTCATCCATGTTGAGCTCGATGAGACGTGCTGGCTCATCGCTGTTATTCTTGATTTCAAAGAGACGGACAGGGTTAAAGTCATCTCTGATGTGGAAGAGTGGCTTCAGCTTGAAGTTCGACCACTGCACCTCACTGCCCTCCTTATTATATGCCCAATAGCAATTGTCGTGTTCGGTGAAGCCGAACTCACTGAGCATTCTGGCATCACCCTTGCGCTCAGCCTCCTGCTTCTCAGACAATTCAGCAACTTTGGCACGCTTCAGTGTGTCCATCCACTCCCTCCTGTGCTTATAGGTGGAGATCAGTGTGCTGAGGTAGCTGTTCTGCAAGTCCTCATCCCTGATCATCATGAGCAGCGAGCAGATGTCGCTGATAGCCTCCAGTCTATCCTCGGTAGTCAATTCCTCTATATCCTCCGGACTTGCCCAGTATCTGCGGCGGCAGTACCAGAAGACGAACTCCTCCTCACGCATCTGCGAGAAGTGCCCCTTGTCAATAATCCACGAGTCTGGATCCTCCTTCTTTGGAGCCGGATAATCAATCGGTATCTCCCTGACATTGACCGTGAAACCGACCTGCAATGCAGCTCGGCCATTGGCAAAGACATTGGCTGTACCTGCAGGGAACTCATTACCAGACTTAAGTTCATCGGCATCAGGGATGAATGTTACTCTCTTGCTGATGCGGTAGAGTTGCTTTAGCTGGTTTTCGGTCCACGAACCACCGAGTGATGCTACTGTATTGAAAATGCCGATGGACTGCAGTTTGAGCACATCTGGAGCACCCTCAACGAGATAGAACTTATCTTTTTGACGCGCCTCCTTCTGTGCGAAGTTGATGCCAAAAACCGATGTATCCTTGCGATAGACGAGACTGTTCTTGAGGTTGAGGTACTTGCAGACATCCTTGTTATCGGACATGGTGCGAGCCGTGAAACCTATGACCCTGCTCATCTTGTCATAGATAGGTATAGTATAGCGGTCTCGCAGCATGGGAAACATGCCACGTTCACCAGTGCCTATAAGACCAACCTGCTCCAGGATATCGAAGTCCAAGCCTTTGTGCTTGGCCCAGGCAATGAAGCCTTCTACCGGTGCATAACCGATGCCAAAAGTACCGATGGCATCCTTGCCCCATCGCTTGCAAACAGCCTCACGTGCCTTGTTGGCAGCGGGATTGACCTCTTGAATGCACTCTGTGAAGTAGCTCTGCGCATAGCTGAGAGCTATGCGCAGGGACTCCTGCTCCTTTTGCTTCTCCTCTTCCTCCTTGCTTGGTCGCCACTCGTCCTCAATCTCCTCGTTGAGATATTTCTTGGCGAGTTCCTTGCAGGCAATCGGGAACGGAAGTCCATTCTTCAGCTTGCGGTAGAGGCTGATGACGTTGCCGCCTGAGCGGCATGCGCCAAAGCATCGCCAGCAGTTCGTGCCTGTGTCCACATAGAATGATGGAGTATTCTCGTTGTGGAACGGACAACAAGCCCAATGGCGGTTGCCTTTATGGGATTTGAAGTCAATGCCTTCACTCTCGGCTACTTCCAGAATGGAGACATCACTTATAATGCGATCAACTATCTCTTGTTTAATCATATCTTTATATTTTGTGCTGCAAAATTAACTCAGAACTACCTAAACAGAAAGTACTAAGATAATTTGCGCATGATCTTATCAATGTCAACATTGACATAGTAGCGAATCTGACGCTGAAAAGCGTAGTCTCGCTCCATCATCAACTGTTGGAGGATGCCCTTATATTTGCCCCCCCGTTTATCGAATGCCGCTCTAATCTCACGGTCTGTCCAGAACTTAATCCTAATCCTCATAACTTTGGTCTCTTATAAAATATGCATAGAACAATAAATTTGTACTCCACGTAAATCTTAAAGCAACTGCACCAGGAGCCATTGATGCAGTTGCGCTTGTTGCAGCATCGATGGCAAATCATAGGTTCAGTTCATGAACTACCTTGATGATGTCTCTTGTTGACTTCAGCCCTAGGCGCTTGGTCATCTTGCGAAGCTGTGCTGCCACCGTGTTCTTGGATTTGCCTAATTTCTGTGCTATCTCTCTGGCTACATAGCCCTGTGCAAAGAACTTAGCTACCTCTAGCTCCTTTGGAAAGAAAGGAGTCTTCTGCTTTGGGCTGCAGACAATGTTCTCCCTAGGGCATATACCTCTGAGAGGACAGTTGACCTTCTCCAGGTGGAGAATGGTACCATCGACATCGAAACTAAGTGTATCGTTTGAACCCAGGTTGCAACGGATGAAACGCTCTGTAATGAGGAATCTGTAATAGAGTCTGTTAGGCTTGCTCTTGGCGTATAAGTCTGCCAGGTACTTATACGCCTCCGGGTAAAGTCGGTTAATCAACTCAGCCATGTGGTTAATGATATCCGGGTGCTCAGTACCGTAACTGAGCACCCTGCCATCATGGCCATAGAAACACACTTCTCCTTGTGGAGACACGAAAAATTCTAATTGCTTTTCCATAAGCTTTGATCTATAACTGTTTTTACTACCAAGAGATCTCTTGGATTGAACTTGGTCCTGCCGGTCAACTTCTGTTGTACAGTATTGTAGCAGAAACCATACTTTGTCATGAGAAACTGAATGAGCTGACTCTTTTCCTTCTTGGAAAGAGTCGCATAATAACCTTCTATGGTTAATGCTCCATTTTTAACTTCATTTTCTTGCATATCTCGAATTTAATTGCTAAATTTGTGGGCAAATATAAGAAGAATTATTGAAAACACCGCAATTTTAGGAAAGAAATCCTTTATTTGCGGTATTATTTAACTTTCATTTATAGATTTTGTAGTATGTTTAACGGAAATTTAGTGAAAAGACTGCTCGATGAGCAGCGCAAAGCCGTCGGAGAAATGGTGGCTTTTGTCTTCGGTCAAAGCTCTCACATATCGATGGCTTATTTCAAGGACCGAACCTATATAGACTCACGTTACCTTGAAAGGTTATCTGAATATTTTGAGGTACCAATTGGTGACTTCTTTCTTTCAGATGAAGAGTATGAGGATAAAAAGTCAGAGAAGACAAATGTGCATCACATCAGCAATTCTACTGTCAACATCAATAGCAGTCCGGATGTGTTGATGGGAGTCATTAATAACCAGAAGGTGATGCTCGACCAACAGGCAGAGCAGATTACCTGGCTACGGAACCAGGTACAGCTTCTGACCCAAAACTTCGTACAGCGATAAAAAAAGATTTCCCCCTCTCTTATTCCATGTTGCAACCGACTAGTATATAGGCGGTTGCTACACCTTATAAGAGAGCGAAAAATCGGAACCTAATGTATAAAATATCAGATATGGTATCTTGATTATCAATGTGTTATAGAAAGGAAATGGACTCAATGCTGTCCAGTAATCCCGACTATTCACCAAAAAGTGGGACTTATGAACATAAAAGACCTATTTTACCTCTCCAAGAATGACCGACAAGCCGTCTTCGCCTTGCTAGCCATTCTCATCGTATGCCTTTCTCTTGTGGTCGTCATCGGAGGTTCCGATAACGGAAAAGATGCGTCAGCATCCAGAGATATCAACGGGCAACCGCTCACTCTACGTGATTCCTCCCAGCAGGCTCTTATCCAACAAGCCACCTCCCAGCATCCCCTGTATTATCAGGAAGAAGGAAAGGTGCACGAACTCTTTCCCTTTGACCCGAACACTGCCGATTCCACCACCTTCAAACGACTGGGTTTGAAGAGTTGGCAAATCAGAAGCATCTACCGATACCGAGAGAAAGGAGGAGCCTTCTCCCGTCCGTCCGACTTTGCCCGCGTTTATGGCATCACCAAGAGAACCTTCGAAGCCCTGCTCCCCTTCATCCGAATAGCAGATGATTTCAAGCAAGCCTCCGAGTTTTACGGAAATGAAAGATATGAGCGCAGGGAAAGAAGACATACACCTTATTATAATAGGGGGTATGATGAAAGGGAATCCAAGGTATACAATTATCCCCACAAGTTAAAGACGGGCGAACACATCGCCATCAACAATGCCGACACCACGGAACTGATGAAGATTCCAGGCATCGGCAGCTACTATGCACGCACCATCGTAAGATACAGAGATAAACTTGGAGGCTTCGCTTCTGCCGAGCAACTGGAAGAAATCGACGGCTTCCCGGAAGCTGCCATCAGTTTCATCCAGATTGATGCCGAACACATCCACCAGCTCAACATCAACAAGCTTACCCTCAACCAGCTTCGCAATCATCCCTACATCAACTTCTATCAGGCTAAGGAAATCTGCGATTATCGAAGACAGCGAGGCCCCATCAAAAGTCTGGAAGAGTTGAAACTCCTCAAGGATTTCCCACCTGATGAAATAGAAAGGCTCCAACCTTATGTCTGCTTCTAAAATCTTCTAGATTACTCCAAACTGATGGAGGAAGATAAGGAGGATGCAGATAGGACTGACGAAACGGATCATAAAGAGGAAGACAGGGAATAACCTGCCACTCACCGTGCCCCAGTTGGTAAACTCATCACGCACAATCTTCTTCGGAACATACCAACCCAGGAAGAGACAGGTGATGATGGATGCCAACGGCATCAGCAGCTGCGCCGTGAAGTTATCACAATTGGTAAGGAAATCCTTGCCGAAGAAGCCCAATCCCGGAACTGCTCCCTGGGAAAGAGAACAGAATACGGCTATGATGCTGCAGGTGATGGTCTCTATCCACGCTCCCTTGGAACGGGTTATCTTGCGTTCCTCATAAATCATCGCCGTACCAATCTCGTGCATGGAGATGGTAGAAGTGAGCGCCGCCAATACCAACAGGGCATAGAACAATACCGAGATGATGTAACCTGCCACAGGCATATCACCAAACGCCTGCTGGAACACATTAGGCAAAGTGATGAAGATAAGCGACGGACCGCTATCCGGCTGCACGCCCACCGAGAAAGCAGCCGGGAAAATCATCAATCCTGCCAATACAGCAATCACGGTATCTATCACCACAATCTGACTGGCAGATTTCAGGAGATTAGTCTGGCGACTGAAGTAAGATGCGTATGTACACAGACAGGCTGTTCCCAAACTCAGAGAGAAGAAAGCCTGTCCCAAAGCTTCGAGCAGCACGTTCTCATCCACCTTAGAGAAATCAGGATGGAAGAGGAACTGCACACCCTCCATCGCTCCCGGCAAAGAGCAGGAGGCAATGACGATGACGATGAGCAGGATGAAAAGCAGCGGCATCAGAATCTTGGATGCCTTCTCGATTCCATTGCGGACACCTCTTACCACCACCGCATGGGTAAGCAGGATGAAGCCCACCGCCCACAAAGTAGGACGAATAGGATCGGAGGCGAAGGTCTGGAAGTAGGTCTTCACATACTCCGGATCGCCATGAACGCCACCCATGATGCTGGCATACAGATATTGCAGACACCAGCCTGCCACTACGGCATAGAAACCCAGGATAATCATGGAGGTGATGACACCCACCAGTCCCACGGTTCCCCAAGCCTTATGCTTACCCAGGTTGCTATAAGCTCGTGCTGCATTGGAAGCCGAATGGCGACCAATGATAAACTCGCTCATCATGCCAGGCAAACCCAGCAGGATGATACACACCAGGTAGATAAGGATGAAGGCGGCACCTCCATTCTGACCTGCCATATAAGGAAAGCGCCATACATTTCCCAAACCTACCGCAGAACCTGCCGTGGCGAGAATGACGCCCAATTTACTTCCGAAATTTCCTCTTGTTTCCATTATCTAAATCTTTAATGTGTAGTGTTTGTTGTTTTCCGAAGAAACGGCAGATGCTACACCTTATTATATATATAGTTATTCAAGTTTCGCAAGCTCAGAAGTTAAGGAGTTAAAGGAGTTAAAGGAGTTAAAGGAGTTAAGACAACAGTCTTTTTGGCGTAGTTTTTTAAGCAGCAAGACATACGTCTTAACTCCTTAACTTCCTTAACTCCTTTAACTTCCTGATATGCGAAAGTTCAGTTATATTATTTATCCGAACACACCAAACTGGTTTAGGAATACCAGGAAGATGAGGACAGGGCAAACGAACTTGATCAGGAAGAGATAGACATGGAATACCTGTCCCTTCAAGGTTCCCCAGTTAGTAAACTCATCCTTCACCACCTTCTTCGGAACATACCAGCCCAGGAACAAACAGGTGAGAAGACCTCCCGTAGGAAGGAACAACTGTCCCGTTACGAAGTCAAACCAATCGAACAGAGCCTTGCCGCCGAACGACAGTTTATCCGTAGCTCCCAAAGAGAGTGAACAGAATGCACCGATGATGGCACAAGATACCGTAACAATCATGGCACCCTTCTTTCTGTCAATCTTCAACTCCTCATAGAAGAAAGAAGTATTCACCTCGTGGAGCGACATCAGCGATGTCAACGCAGCCACAGAAAGAAGCACGTAGAACATCAGCGAGATAATCCATCCCAATACCGGCATCGATGCAAACGCCTCGTTGAAGACATTCGGCAAGGTGATGAAGATAAGCGACGGACCACTATCCGGAGAGATACCCACCGAGAAAGCTGCAGGGAAAATCATCAATCCTGCCAATACCGCCACCATCAAGTCGATGGCAGAAATCTGAATAGCCGATTTCAGGAGATTGGTCTGTCGGCTGAAATAAGATGCATACGTACAGATACAACCCATACCGATGCTCATGGAATAGAACGACTGTCCCAAAGCATTGAGGAACACATTCCTATCCACCTTTCCAAAATCAGGTTTCAGCAGGAACTCGATACCCTTTCCCGCATCCGGCAACAGACAGGAAGACACCACGATAATGAGAAGCAGGATGAACAGAAGCGGCATCATCACCTTGGATGCCTTCTCGATTCCTCCGCGTACACCATGGATAATCACAAAGTGACAAATCAGGAAGATTGCCACCGTCCACATCACCGGACGGATAGGATCGGCAGAAAACTCCTTGAAGTAATTTGCCACGAAGGTTGGGTCGCCATGCAGTTCGCCCATGATGCTGGCATATACATACTGCAGGCACCAGCCCGAAACCACCGCATAGTAACCGGTAATCAGGAAGCCCGTGAGCACCTCCAGGTAGCCTACCCACTTCCAAGCCGTTCCATTGGCGAGCTTGGTATAGGCACGAGCCGTATTGGAAGCGCCATGACGACCGATGATAAACTCCGAAACCATACAAGGGATGCCCAACAGGAGTACGCATCCGATATAAACCAAGATAAAGGCTGCGCCACCTTCCTGACCAGCCATATAAGGGAAGCGCCATACGTTACCCAAACCTACGGCGCCACCTGCAGTAGCAAGGATCATTCCTATCTTGCTACCAAAACTTCCTCTATTTGATTCTGCCATTTTCTATTTTTTTCTTACTAATTTCATTAACTTTTCGTATAACAGCCTGCAAAATTATAAAATATTTCTGAAATAATAGAAATATTTGAAAGCAAAAGCATAAAATTAGTAATATTTATGCATTTTAGCATGCTTTTTTGGATAAAAAAGGCAGTTTATTCACTTTTTCTATCGATATTCCTCAGGCAAGGTATCACGCCACTGCGAGAAAGGATTACCCAGAAGATGAGAATTATAGAAACGCTTGTCGCCCGTTACCTCCATACCGATGAAGTCGGGTTTCTCATAGGTTTCACTCTCGCTTTCCAGTTCCACCTCAGCCATTACCAAACCTTCATTGTCGCCATAAAACTCATCCACCTCAAAGGTATGATTGCCACTTTTCACCAGATAGCGGCGCTTATCGATAACACCACCCTGGCAAAGCTGCAGCAGATGCTGCGCCTCGTCCATCGTAATCTCCTTCTCAAACTCATAGCGGGTCATTCCGCCATTCACCGACTTGCCCTTAATGGTAAGGTAAGCCTTCTCGTCCCGTGTGCGCACGCGTACCGTAGCCCCCTCGGCAGGAATATAGCCCTGCTGGATATGGCTAGAAGAAAAGGCGGCGCTCTTGTAAGCGTCGCCCTTCTTGACGAGGAATTTTCTTTCTATCTCTAATCCACTCATTTTCTCTTATGCAATTGAAGCAGCATAAATAGCAAAGATGACAGCCAAAGCTATCAATGTGCCAAATATCCACTTGATTACTTTTTCGCCCTTAGCGGCTTGTTTCTTCTCGTAAGCCTCATGCTTGGCTCTTCTTAAATCTTTATTTCCACTCATAGTTATATTATTTTTAGGTTGCTAATTGTCTATTCCTCATTCTCTGAAGGGAATTCCATGAGATAAGCCTTGATGAAGTCGTCTATCTTGCCATCCATCACGCCATCCACATCCGATGTCTGATAGTTGGTACGATGATCTTTCACGCGGCGGTCGTCGAAGACGTAACTTCTTATCTGGCTTCCCCACTCTATCTTCTTCTTGCCAGCCTCAATCTTAGCCTTGGCTTCCAGGCGCTTCTTCATGGCGCGGTCGTAGAGTTGACTCTTCAAGAGCAACAATGCCTTGGCACGGTTCTTTGGCTGGTCGCGGGTCTCGGTGTTCTCAATGAGGATTTCCTCTTCCTCACCCGTATCAGGATCTGTATACCAATAGCGGAGGCGCACTCCCGACTCCACCTTGTTCACGTTCTGACCACCGGCACCACTCGAACGGAAAGTATCCCACGAGAGTTTGGCTGGATCAACATACACCTCGATGGTTTCATCCACCAATGGGGTGACGAAGACGCTGGCAAAACTGGTCATTCGCTTGCCCTGGGCATTGAAAGGCGATACACGCACCAGACGGTGAACGCCATTCTCGCTCTTCAGATAGCCATAGGCATACTCGCCGCCCTCGATGGTCATGGTCACGCTCTTGATGCCAGCCTCATCGCCTTCCTGCATATCGGTGATGGTTACCTTGTAGCCATGAGCCTCAGCCCAGCGCATGTACATACGCATCAGCATCTGTGCCCAGTCCTGGCTCTCGGTGCCACCGGCACCCGAGTTAATCTTCAGCACGCAGTCCATCGGGTCTTCCTTTTGGCGCAGCATGTTCTTCAGTTCCAGGTCCTCTATGGCCTTGATGGCCTTGGCATAGTCGGCATCCACCTCCTCCTCGGTCACCATCTCGTCTTTATAGAAATCGAAGGCAAGCTTCAGCTCGTCGGCATAAAGACGCACGGTCTTGTAGCCATCGAGCCATTTCTGTATGCCCTTCACCTTCTTCATCTGCTCCTGTGCATACTTCGGGTCTTCCCAGAAGTCAGGAGCCTGGGTGCGGAGCTGCTCCTCTTCAAATTCTACTTTCTTCTGGTCTATATTCAGATAGCGATGCAGAGCGTCGGCTCTGTCCATCACATCCTTCAATTGGTCAGCTGTAATCATTAACTTTGAACTATAAACTTTTAACTTTAAACTTTATGATTACTCCTCATACATCTTGTCAATCTCCGCCTTGTAGTTCTTGTTGATGATAGGGCGGCGAATCTTCAAGGTATTGGTCAACTCGCCCGACTCCATAGAGAAGTGGTGAGCCAGGAGGGTGATGCGCTTAATCTGCTCATAATAAGCCAGGTGCTGCTGGAGAATCTGAATACGATCCATCAGCATCTTCTGCACCTTCTCGTTGGCACACAGGTCCTCACGGCAAGTGAAGGCGATGTGATGCTCACGCGCCCAATCCTCTACGAGGCGGAACTCAGGAACAACGAGGGCTGATACGAACTTGCGCTGGTCAGCGATGACGGCAACCTGGTCGATGAACTTATCTACCAGGAGCAACGACTCTACCTGCTGCGGAGCGATATACTTACCATTCGATGTCTTGAACAGGTCCTTGATACGCTCAGTCAGATAAAGCTCGCCATCCTTCATGTAGCCGGCATCTCCCGTATGGAAGAATCCATCCTTATCGAATGCCTTCGCATTGGTGGTATCACGATGGTAATAGCCCGGAGTGATGGTAGGACCCTTGAGAAGCACCTCATTATCCTCACCTATCTTAATCTGAATGCAGGAGATAGGACGACCCACCGAACCCAGACTGCGTTTCTTGTCAGGATGATCGCAAGATACGGTAGCAAGACTCTCGGTCAAGCCATAACCCACAACCATATTGATACCCACGGCGTGTACAAATTCCTCTACTTCAGGACTTACATAAGCACCAGCTGTAGGGAAGATATTAGGATTATCCAAGCCCAACTGCTTGCGCACGATGCTCAGGATAGTCTTGTTGATAATCTTATATTCCAACTCCAGAGCCAGAGGAGGACGCTTACAGTTGGCGATATAATCAATGTTACGCTTCTTTCCCACAGCCAAGGCATGATAGAAAAGTTTCTTCTGGATAGGACCTGCATCGTCCATCTTAGCCTTCACGGCGATATAAACCTTCTCCCAGAAACGTGGCACACTACACATACAGGTAGGATGCATCTCTCGCATACTATCCTGAATCTCCTGCGGATAGGTATTGATGATGAGCTGGGCACCCTCGCTCAAGCAGAGATATGCCCATCCACGCTCAAAGATATGGGTGAATGGAAGGAAATCAATGACACGATCTTTTTCGGTAACAGGAACACACTCATTGTTTGCCTTCAATGCAGCTGCATACTGACTGTATTTCAGCATCACACCCTTGCTATCTCCAGTTGTTCCACTGGTATAGAGGATATTAGCCAAATCATCCATACTTGCCTGCTTGTAGAGTTCCTCTACCTCCGTCTGGCGAGGAAGATTCTCTCCCAGCTTCAGGAAGTCCTTGAAATAGAGGGCGGCAGGGTCATGCGTACTGATGCGCACGCTGGAATCGAAGATGATGATACGCTCCAGGGATGGGCAGAGGGCAAAGATACGGTGAGCCTTGTCATACTGATCCTGTTCGCCTACAAAGAGGAAGCGAATCTGCGCATCATTGATCATATATTGAATCTGCTGCTCGCTGCTGTTGGCATAGAAAGGTACAGAGGTAACTCTGATACCATACGCACCGAAGTCGGTGTACAGGTAATGCACACAGTTCTGCGAGAAGACAGCGATTTTGTCGAGTGGTTTAGCCCCAAGATTCAGAAGGGCATTGCTCACTTGTTTCACTCTTAAGGAAAAGAGGTTGAAGGAAACCGATTGCCACTGGTCGCTGCCAAACTTTCTGAAAGTTAAAGCAGTTTTCTCTCCCCATTTCTTGGCGAGATCATGTACCAGTACCGAAAGATGACTATTAATCTGCATAAGCTTATATTTATATTCTGATGCAAAGATAATAGAATTTGTTAAGAACACAAAATAAAAAGATACTTTTTCCACTTTATCTGCTCTTTTTTTCGTAACTTTGCCCCCAAAATATTAAAAAGAGAGATTATGATGCTACAAGAAGAATATGTTAGCGATGCCGTGGAACTGCTGAAAAAGCTCATCGCCACCCCATCTGTAAGTAGAAACGAAAAGGATGCTGCCGACATCATGGAGCAGACCATCCGCAGTTATGGCTTTGAGCCTCAGCGTGAGGCGAACAACATCTGGATTATCGACCCTCATTACGATGAGAGCCGACCTACCCTGCTGCTCAATGCCCACATCGATACTGTGAAGCCTGTGGCTTCGTGGACACGCGACCCGTTTTCACCGGATGTAGAAGATGGCGTACTTTATGGTTTGGGCAGCAACGATTGCGGCGGCGGTCTCTGTTCGCTTCTCCAGATATTCAGAATGCTGACCGCAAAGCCTCAGCAGTATAATCTTATCTATCTGGCATCTGCAGAAGAAGAGGTGTCGGGAAAGGATGGCATCACCCGTGCCCTGCCTTTGCTCCCGCATATCGACTTAGCCATCGTGGGCGAACCTACCGGTATGAATCCTGCCGTAGCAGAAAAGGGATTGATGGTGCTGGATGTGATAGCTCATGGCAAGAGCGGACATGCTGCTCGCAACGAGGGAGTAAACGCTATCTACGAGGCATTGGATGATATGCGATGGATTCGTGACTATAAGTTTGAGAAGGTAAGCGAATTCCTGGGCCCTACCAAGATGACGCTCACCGTGGTGAATGCCGGAACCCAGCACAATGTGATTCCGGATAAGTGTACGATGCTTGTGGATATCCGCACCAACGAATTCTACGACAACGAGGAAGTCTTCGAGTTCATCCGCCAGCATCTCAAGAGCGAGGTGAAGGCACACAGCTTCCGTCTGAAATCATCACGCATCGACCCCGAGCATCCTCTTATTAAGAAATGTGTAGCCATGGGCATGAAGCCATTCGGCAGTCCTACTCTCAGCGATCAGGCTCTGATGCACTTCCCATCCTTCAAGTTAGGACCGGGCGAATCATCCCGCTCCCACTCTGCCAACGAGTTTATCCGCATCAGCGAAATCCGCGATGCCATTGCAAAATACGAAACCCTCTTAGATGGTGCTGCCATCTAAGAGGGTTTTCCTTATCTACCTAAATTGTTCATTCTAGCATTTATCTTCCCAACCAAGCCTCTGGGTTGAGCTTGGCAGTCTCCTTGCGAAGCTGGAACTGAAGAATGTTGTCGGAGCCCACGGCACCCAATGCCTGGCGGGTACTTACCTTCTGTCCCTTATGAACGCTGACCGATTTCAGATTACAGTAAACAGAGATGTAGGCACCATGACGGACCAATACATTCCACATGCCACCATAGCCGAATACGGCACTCACCTCACCATCGTAGATGCTGCGAGCTACACAACCCGGCTTGCCCTGGATGTTGATACCCTTGTTATCAAGCCTAACACCCTTCAAGCCCTGTACATTATACTGACCGAAATGGCTCACGATGCGATAACCTCCACTGATAGGCATCGGCAGACGACCACGGTTTGCCTCGAAACCACCATTCAGCATACGGTCTACCGAACTCAAGGTAGCCGCCTCCTGCGCCTCCTTCTTGGCAGCAGCAATCTCACGAGCCTGACGCTCCTCATCCGCCTTCGCCTTCAGCTCGGCAGCCCTGCGGTCAGCTTCCGCCTTCTTAGCCGCCTGCTCGGCAGCAGCTTCACGTGCCGCCTGTTCTGCGGCAGCACGCTGTGCCGCCTCGGCAGCAGCACGCGCCTTAGCCTGCGCCTTGGCTTTCGCCTTCGCCTCCGCCTGGGCAGCAGCTTCTTCCTGTGCCTTTCTTGCAGCCTCGGCTGCAGCACGAGCCTCCTCGGCAGCCTTTCTTCTTGCCGCCTCGGCAGCAGCCTCACGGGCTTTCGCCTCAGCTATTCTGCGGGCATTCTCTCTTGCGGCAGCCTCGGCAGCAGCCTTCTTGCGGGCCAATTCCTCAGCACGCTTCTTGGCTGCAGCGGCAGCAGCAGCCTTGCGCTTGGCTTCGGCAGCAGCACGGGCACGAGCCTTTGCCACTTCCTGCTGAATCAGACGGTCAATCTGTGCATTGATGGCCGCATCCTTCTGACGCTGGTCGGCGATGACAGCCTGAATGGTCTTCTGCTGCTTCTGCAGTCCCTGCACCATCTCCTTCTGCTGCGTCTGCTTGCCTTCCAATGCCGTCTTCTCCTGCTTGCCCTTATATAATAAGGTATTCTTATGACCCTTTACGTTCTTCAACTGGCGATGCTTCTCGTTCACCTGCTTCTGCTTTGACTGGATGGCCTGTCCCTGCGCCTTCTGATAGGAAGAATACTGGCGGATGAACGAAAGGCGGCGATACATCTGAGTCAGGTTCTTGGCGCTGAAGATAAACATCAGCTTATCCTGCACCGTATGGTGCCTGCTCATATAGCGCATAGAGCGGATATACTTGTTCTTTCTGTCCTGCAACTGCTGCTGAAGAGTCTTCAACTGCGCCTGCAGAATACCTATGTTTCCGTCGATATGGTGGATATCTTTCTGGATTCCATCAATCTTCTTCTGACTCTGGTCTATTTCGCCGTTCAGAGCCATCAGGTCTTCCAGTCGCTTCTTCACGTCGGCCTGATTCTTGCGCAACGCCTGCTCCTGTTCCCTGATTCGCTTCTGGATACTGGCACGCTGTCCCTGCAATCCCCTGATGTTGGCATTGCTGTAGGTGGCAGCTCTGCGTTCTGCCTTCGATGGAGCCTTGGTAGAAACCTGCACATGCTGCTTGCCCCTTCGGGCAGGTGCCTTGGCAGCCGGCTTTTTTCTGTTGTGCTGTTTGTTTGAGGCAACGGCAGTCTTCTTCGCAGGTTTCTTCTGCACATGATGCTGTGCAAAAGGCGCCAGCGAGAACGTCATTGCCAATATGAATAATATGATTCGCTTCATGATGAATAGGAATGATTTCTATGTTTATTTCCAGCAATCATGCGATTACATGCTCATGAGTTTGCCAAGTACATCTTTAGGTGATACCTGCTTGTACTTTCCCGATACCTCGGTCTGCGCATCCCACTTGTCATCGGTCTTCACGCTTTTCATCTCGATGTTGAGCTTTGCCTCCTGAGGCTTGTTGTTCAGGATGGTGGTAAGCGTCATGCGCTGGGTGGCAGGAAACATCTTCACGCCCACACTCTTGAAGTCGCTATACTTCAGGTTGAGTCGCGAATCGCCGTTGCCTTTATCCTTGTAGGTAACGTTGGCTTCAGCGATTCTTCCGCTGTTTCTATTCGCCTTCCACTGGTAGCTCATGTTGCCATATCTGATGGAAACAGGCACATTTTCGGCGGTTTCATCGAGATTTGCCGAGAATTTCTTCAGGTCGGAATCTGACACCTTCTTCACGCCTGGCACGAGCAACTGGTTCCAGAAGAGTGCCTGGAGCGAATAGAAGTTGATGCCCTGCTTCTTGAGGAAATCCACCTGCGTATAGTCTGCCTTGATGTATTCCTTGTGCATGCGGTCTACGATGAGCACATAGTTTGGGGTGAACTCCAGTCTGCCCACCTCGGAACCCAGTATTGGGATAAAGAGCTGGATGCGGATTACCTCGTCCTTGCGCATGCTCAGCTTGCCAGGCACGGTGATGTCCTTGCCTGCCGCCTGCAGATTAAACGTCATATTGCCCACGATGTTCTTGGCATACACCTGGTTGTCGGCAACCTTCTGCACGAAAGCCAGGTTCTTCATCGAAGCCACCTCTGCTGCATCCGCAGCCTTGGTCTCGGTCTTCCTGCTCTGGGCATTCACCTTGCCCGTTCCTTCCATCTTCTTGGTAGAGCCGCAAGAAGCCATCAGCAGAAGAGCCACGGCAGCCACTGCCATCTTCAAATTGTTCATCACTTTCATTTTCTTCTTATCCTTTCTTATTTCTTTCTACCTCTTTTTGTTTTTCTGCCCGTAGCCTTGCCGGTGGTTTTCTGCTTCTTCACCTCGGCTACAGCCGGATTCATCCTTTTCTGGAATTCTTCTTCAGAGATATATTGTTTGTTCCTTATTTTCCAATCAAGCGTAGTCGACGGGTTATCGTCGGTATGGGCTTTCTTCCAAAAATCCACGGCTTCATCGGTGATTCCGTTCATGGCGTAAATATCGCCGGCATGTTCAAGAACCGTACTGTTATTCTCGGTGGAATCGCGGTTTTTCAGCGCTGCATCGATATAAGTCTTGGCATCTGCATAGCGTTCCTGCATAAACAGAATCCAGGCATAGGTGTCAAGATATGTGCCGTTGTTCGGCTCCGCCTTGATAGTCTTGTAGCTCATCGATTCCGCCTTGTGCAGGTCCTTGCCCTGCTCGCTCAGATAGTAGGCGTAGTTGTTCAGCGCCATCACGTTGTCGTCCTTCCATTGCAGACAGGAATCGTAGGCAGCCATCGACTCCTCTGTTCTTCCTTTCTTATACAGGATGTCGCCCATCACGGCATAGAGATCGGAAACCAGATCCTTGTTCGACTGTTCGTTGAGCTGCGCCACTCCCAACCGGAACTCGTTGAGTGCATGGTCTTCGTCGTTCTTCTGATAATACGCCATTCCTCCGAAATAGTAGAAAACCATTTCCTCGGGATTATACTGATGGGCTGCATGCGACTGGGTAATGACTTCGCCATACTTGCGCTGGTTCCAGAGACTCTGGATAAGCTGCAGGCGGGCGTTCACGTTGTCCGGTGCTATGTCGAGCACCTTCTGGAATGCCGCATTCACCGTATCGGCAGGCATCTGCTTCAAACTCATATAGGCAGCCCTCAACTCGGCTACCTCTGATGATGGTTCCGGCTGGTTGAGCACCTTGTTGAAAAGGGCGAGCACCTTGGTAGAGTCGCCTCCCTCACTCTCGTTGGTCTGGATATAGGAACGGAACATCATAATCCTGGTTTCGGTATCCGTCTTCCTGCTCATCAATATCTTGTCGAGCATCTGGTGCGCCTGATCCTCCTGCTTGGTGGCATTATAGTAGTCGTAGAGCGACATCTGGGCGTAGGCATTGTCCGGCTCTTCCTTCAGGGCATCGGTAAAATACTTGAATGCCTCTTTCTGCCGGTTGTGCTGCATCAGCCAGTTGCCGAGCATCGTCTTATACACCATGTCCAGGGGATGCTGTTCCGACAGCGTCTTCAGTTCGTTGTAAGCCGCCTTCGGGTCGTTCATCATCTCGTAGATGCGCATCTTGGTCAGGGTAAGCTGCTCGCTCTCGCCTTCCTCCGTCTCCAGTCTGCCCACGGTGTTGAGCATCATGCGGTAGTTTTTTTGCTGCTGGTAGAGCTGCACCAGGATGCGGAGGGCATCGGTGTTGCTGTGGTTCTTGGCATAGAGTGCCTCGTAAGAACCGATGGCCTTGTCGTATTGTCCCATACCTATATAATATTGGGCAAGGCGCTCAACATAGGTCAGGTTGTCGGGATTCAGGGCGATGGCCTTGTTCATGCACTCCAGCGCCAGGGAATCCTTCTTCAACTGGGTATAATAGAGCGACTGGTAGAAATATACCTCAGCCGCACGAGGGTCTATCTTCCGGGCATGCTCGAAGAGATCGAAGGCAGCAGTCAGGTTGCCCGCCGCATGCTGTCGTGCCGCCTCGGTAAAGAAGTATTCAAATCGCTTGCGGTCGTTGGGTGAAAGCGAATCCACCCAAACAGTCTGCTGCTTCGCTGGCTGCACCTTTTTCTTACGGGCCAACGAAGGCAATGCCATCACGCCTGCCAGCGCCACAGCCACCCAGAAGCCCTTATTTCCATAAATTCTCTTCACGATATCTTTCCCTTTCGCTTTCTCTATTTTTTAATGTTCTGTTCTGATGTTATTTCCTAATGAAATCCGTTATTTCACTCCAGTATGTCCGTATCCACCGGCACCACGCTCGGTCTCATCCAGCTCTTCTACCTCGATGAAATCGCACTGTTCGTGCTTGGCAAGCACCATCTGGGCGATGCGCTCCCCATCGTTGATGACGAAGTCTTCCTGCGAGAAGTTGATGAGCAGCACCATGATTTCGCCGCGATAGTCGGCATCGATGGTACCCGGCGTGTTGAGCACGGTGATGCCATGCTTCAGGGCAAGACCGCTGCGCGGACGTATCTGCGCCTCGTAACCCACTGGCAAAGCCATGAAAAGACCCGTAGGAACCAGTCGGCGTTCCATAGGATGGAGCACGATGGCTTCGTCGATGTTAGCACGCAAGTCCATGCCCGCACTCTGAGGTGTGGCAAACGCAGGGAGAGGCTGATGCCCCTTATTGATAATCTTTACTTTCAGCATAATTCTAGAATTTTCTGCAAAAATACTGCTTTTTAGGCGAATAATCGCATTTTATAAGTGAAAATGATATAATTTATTGTTTTTTATTTTGATTTATGCGCACTTTCATGTATTTTTGCGCATCAGAAATGAAAGGATAGTAAGAATCACTTATATAGCAGATGGATTATGGAATGGAAACAACTCATATCAAACAAGCGCTTCGGACAGGAGCATAAGCATGCCGAACGCCACGACGATCGCTCTGAATTCAAGCGCGATTACGACCGCCTCATCTTCTCGTCGGCGTTCCGCCGACTGCAGAACAAGACGCAGGTATTCCCGCTGCCGGGCAGCATCTTCGTACACAACCGCCTCACCCACAGCCTGGAAGTATCGAGCGTGGGCATGTCGCTGGGCAACGACATCTCCCGCCGCATCATCCAGAAGCGTCCGGAACTGAAGGATACCCTCTTCGAAGAGATAGGAACCATCGTGAGCGCAGCCTGTCTGGCACACGACTTGGGCAATCCTCCCTTCGGCCATTCCGGCGAGAAAGCCATCCAGACTTTCTTCAGCGAAGGAGCAGGCCAGAGCCTAAAATCGGCGGTTTCATCGGAGTTTTGGGATGATATCACCCATTACGAGGGTAATGCCAACGGCTTCAGAATCCTGACGCATCGCTTCAAGGGCCGCCGCCAGGGTGGTTTTGTGATGACTTATCCGATGCTTGCCGCCATCGTGAAATATCCTTTTGCCAGCAGTCTGGCTGGCGATCACGGTAAATTCGGCTTTTTCACCTCCGAAGCAGCTACCTACCAGAAGGTAGCCGATGAATTAGGCATCCGCCGCCTGTCTGCCGAAGGCGAACCACTGAAGTACGCCCGCCATCCGCTGGTGTATATGGTAGAGGCTGCCGATGACATCTGTTATGAGATTATGGACATCGAGGATTCGCACAAGCTGAAGATTCTTTCCTTCGATGAAACCGCCGATTTATTGCTCGGTTTCTTCGATGAAACCACGAAAAACAAGATTCGCCAGCGCATCATCGACGAGGAACTGACCGATGAAAACGAGCAGGTGGTTTACATGAGAGCCTGCGTGATAGGCAAACTGGAGAACGAATGCGTGAAGGCATTCCTCGACCACGAGGAAGAGATTCTTGCCGGCACCTTCGAGGGAGCCCTCATCGACCACATCTCGGAGCACGAGCGCAATGCCTACATCACCTGTACCCAGGTTTCGAGAAAGAAGATTTATGCCAGCAAGCCCGTTCTCGACATCGAGCTTTCGGGTTACAAGATCATGGCCACGCTGATGGAGGTATTCATCGATGCCGCCGTCAACCCGTCCCGTTTCTACCCCAAGCAGCTTCTGCGCCGGGTAAGCAGCCAGTACGACATCGAAAACGAGAGTCTGGAAGAACGCCTCATGGCCGTATTGGATTACATCAGCGGCATGACGGATATCTATGCCTTAGATATCTATCAGAAGATAAACGGCATCAGCCTGCCTATTGTATAAGACAACACCAAAATTCTGCTGCCTTTTCTTTGACACAATAAGACAATTTACCCCAAAAACAGAAATCTGGGCTCTAATGGGGCCACTTCAAAACTGCGCTAAAATAAGTATTTATATGTATCTTTATGTTAATTTAGGTGTCGCATTGGTACCAATGCGACACCTTGAACATAGGAAGTAGACACATGAACATAGGAATGCGACACCTAGTTTCGAAAAAAAATGCTATATTTGCAGCATGAAACAAAGATTAGAAATAAAAACAAGAAACAATGACAACAGCAGAATTCACAATTTTCATTCTAGGAGTATCCATACTCATATCGGGCATCATCATATTCTATGCCATGATACGTGAGTACCAGAACTATCTTGATGATCACTGGAAGGCAGAGTTCAGCCTTGCCGATTTCATCAAGCGGGAACAGTTTTATATCTACCTGTTCCTGGGATTAACGCTTATCATCCTACAGAACCTGTGGTATCTGCTGAGTGATTAGCAAGTTAGCCCTGCATAGGCATGCAGAGAAATTCGCATCATCTCATCTGCAAATCAAAAAAAGAGATATATTACGAGAATTCGCAAAGTTTTATGTTAAATTGTATTGCCATTTGCAAAAAAAGTGGTACTTTTGCAAGCAGATTCACCAACAGGAAATAATCATAATAATAAGGTGATGAAACGAATTTTTAGAAGACAATATGAAACCATTATTTCTGCTGCAGTTTGCATGCCTCATCTTCATGGTGGTCAATGCCCTAATCCTGGCATTCACCCATCTGCATGTAAGATGGCTCAACAAGCGATATGAGCGTTCAAGATGGCTGATTTTCGTAGCCATGCTTGGACTTGCCATACAATACCTTGTGCAGATGATTTATGGATTCCGAGCCACAGACGATGGTTTGGGAGCCATCATCAACATCCTGGTCTATACCCCCTGCTTTACGCTCATAGCCATGGGCATCTACAACATAGAAGCCACCCACGCCAACCGCAAAAAGATGATTCTGATTTGTGGAGGCGCCTATGCAGCCATACTCGCCACCTTCCTGGCAGGTGTCCACTTCTGCAACGGCCTGTACATCGGAAGCTGGCTCTATGTGATGCTGGCTCTCTACGCAGGCGATGTAGTATATTGCATCTATATGATTATCAAGGAGATGAACAAGAGAAAGAACATGCTGGAGACGATGGCTGCCACCGACATCCTGCCATACGTGAGATACGCACGTGCCAGCGTCATGATTCTCATGTTTACAGCCTTGATCACGCTGTTTGCCATCCTCAACACCAAACTGCTATTCATCGTGGGACCTCTCGGACTGGTTTCTTTTTTCTTCTTCATCCTCAGTTTCGTGGCACTGGGCTACAACTATACCCCTACCGAAGAACTCCTTGATAAGGAAGAGGAGAAGAAGGAAGCTCTGGAAATAGCTATCAGCAAAGGACTGGCTGATGAAAACGACCCTGAAACAAAGCTGGAAATGGAGGAGCTGAATGATGAAATGACGGAAGCCCTTACTGATGAACGGCAACTGTTTATACAGCGATGTCTGGATAAATGGTGCAAAGAAATGGGATACAAAGACAGCACGGTGAACATGCTGACCTTATCTCATCAGCTTAGGATTCCGAAGTATGAGCTGACTCAGTATTTCGACAGGATTCTGCAATCTACGTTCAGAATCTGGCTGAGTGAAATTCGCTTCGAGGCGGCAAAGAAGATGATGGAAGCCTGTCCTGACTTCAGCAACGACATCATCTCTGCCGAATGCGGCTTCTCATCCCGCACCCATCTATACCGCATCTTCAAGCAGAAGGAGGATTGCACCCCTACTGCCTGGAGAGAAAGACAACAGAAAGAATCAGACAGCATAGAAGGTATGCATTCTACAGCATCCAGCCACCAAGCAAAAAATGCCTAGTTACGGCAAGATATTGCCCTGGAAAGGGGCAACTTCCTGCCATAACTAGGCAATATTCGCAGAATAGCCATTAACCCACATAAGTTAAGGCTACACGCCCTTGACATATAAAGTTTCTTATTCTTTTTCCTTGTAGAAAATCTTGTTGGCACCACTGGTTATCTTCAGCGCCTCAGGATGCTCCTTTATGAAACTGTTGATATGGCGAACACGCTTCTCTTCCAGAATCTCATCCACGGCTATGAGAATGCCTGTCTCCTCTACATCACCGAAACCATAGTTGATGGCGGTGCCGAAAAGCTTCATGGTAGGACTCAGATTCATATACGCATTCACCAATGGAGGAATGTTGAAGCCCAACTCTCTGATTTCACGATTCAAGATGCGATAATCAGCACGGAAATCATCCTCGGTGAAAATCTTCTCCATCTCGCTCTCAGGAGTCTCCAACTTCAATGGCTTCATCGGAATCACCAGGTTCTCCTTGTCATCAAAATGCTTCTTGAGGAAGTAGAGAATCATGTCGCGACCACGACGGATGTAAGATGGATACATCGTCATCTTGCCAAAGAAATACTTCACCTCTGGGTAAAGCACAGTCAGGGCGCCCAAGCCATCCCAGAGATTATCCAGAGCAAAGATGCTCTTGCTGTTCTTGCGAACATTCTGATACTCAATAGAAACGAACGAACGGCCCAGCTCCACGGTGTAAGGCATGTAATCCTGCAGGAACTTGTCGGAGAAATGGAACATGTGGCTGGTGGCGAGCTTTGGCTGGCCCTTCTCGTCGAGCTGCCAGTCCCTGCCCAGCAGATAACGGTAACCACCGATAATCTCGTTGGCCTCCGGATTCCAGACGATGAGCTGCTTATAGCAGTTGTCGCCAAAGTCGAATTCGTCAAGATCCATCGATTTCCCGGTTCCACCGCCAGCCTCACGGAAAGCGATTTCACGAAGGCGCCCAATCTCCTTCAATACATTTGGCGAGTCATTTGCCGTAACGATGTAAATCTCGTTATGGCTCTTATTGGTCATGCGAAGCTGCTTGTCGGGAGTCAACTCGCTCTTCAGCAGCTCGCGGTCAATCGGTTGGATGATTTCTTCTTCCATACTACTCTATCTCTATATAAAAACTATATTCTATAAATCTATATTATGCTTTACGATGCTTATAATGCTTTGCTTATAATGCTTTGTTATAATTCGTAGACCTTATCTTTCACATACTGTGCCCACTCGGTGGCCGACTTGCTATGGTCGAAGGTCTGCCAAGGAATCGGTTTGCCGATGGCGATGCGGAAATGCTTGCCCACATTCTTGTACATCTCGTCTACCAGGAAAAGCATGGCGAGATTGAACGGCAGATGCTTGTCGCTGAAGCGGGCGATGCGATAGAATCGCTCTGAGTTGCACCCGCCAAAGTGGATAGGCACCACGTCGCGCTGATACTCCACGCTCTTGGAAACGAAAGTCTTCTTCCAAGGCAGGTCGCGGATGCTGCCGTCAGGCTGCTTGCGGCTGTTCAGGCCAGCAGGGAACATGAGCATGTGGTTGTCGCTCTGGAAACCAGCCTCCACCATGCGCGGGAAGTCACGGCTCTGCCGACCGGTTTTGTTGATGCCGATGCTTACAGGCTTGAGTCCCGGAAGATTAAGCAGAAGATCGTTTACCAGATAGCGGAACTTGCCGTCATAATGCTTTCCGATGATGGAGCCCAGGCACACGCCGTCCTGTCCGCCCAGCGGATGATTAGACACGAAGGTATAGAGCTTTCCGTCGTTCTTATCCGGCAGATTCTCCAAGCCCACAATCTCTACATCCATCTTCAGATAGCGCACGCATTCGGTGAGCCACTCTGTACCGGAAAGGCCACGACTTTCCCACAAGAACTTGTTGACCTCGTCCTCGTGAATGATTTTCTTAAGCCAAGAAACCAGGAAACCCGGCACATACTTCGCCTTGCTTCCCATCTTGCTCTTCAGTATCTTTTCTATATCTATCGTTTTCTCAATTGAAGCACTCATGTTCATTAAAACTTATAAGTACGTGCAAAATTAGTTCTTCTTTTTTAAATACGAGTCATTTTTTCCAAAAAAATATCATTTTTGCCTAAATTTCCTATAAAATAGCATCATTCGTGCAGAAATCAAGACAAAAAACAGTGTTTTCGGAGTTTCCGTGACATTCGGGTTCAGCAGAGCCCAAAAGGCGGGAAAACAACTTTTTTATAGCCGTTTTTAAAATTTTGCACGGAAAAGTAGCAGTTTGTGGGGATTTTTATGTACCTTTGAACCCGAATTCCTTTTAAATAGGTACATACGTGTGGTAAATAGGTACATACACGTGGGAGGAATGAGTTAAAAATAAGAAACTTATAAAGAAAAAAGAAGAAAAGACGATATGATTAAGACAGCAGAAACATACCACGTACCCGTTCTCCTGAAAGAGAGCGTTGACGGACTGAATATCCAGCCAGGCGGCATCTATGTAGATGTTACCTTCGGCGGTGGCGGACACTCCAGGGAGATACTCTCCCGACTCAGCGAGGGCGCCCACCTGTATAGCTTCGACCAGGATGCCGACGCCGAACGCAACGTGGTGGCGAATCCTGACTTCACCTTCGTTTGCTCCAACTTCAGATACCTGAAAAACTGGATGCGATACTATGGCGTTGACGGACTCGACGGACTGCTTGCCGACCTCGGTGTATCGAGCCATCACTTCGACGACGAGACCCGCGGCTTCTCGTTCCGCTTCGACTCGCCGCTCGACATGCGCATGAACAAGAGAGCCGGAAAGACTGCTGCCGACATCGTGAACGAATATGAGGAAGAAGCCCTTGCCGACATCTTCTACCTCTACGGCGAGCTGAAGAATTCGCGCCGCATCGCCTCTGCCCTGGTCAAGGCGAGAGCCACCAGCCCCATCAAGACCACTAAGGACTTCATGGCAGCCGTGGAACCCCTCTTCAAGCGCGAGCGTGAGAAGAAGGAGATGGCGAAGCTCTTCCAGGCGCTGCGCATAGAGGTGAACCACGAGATGGATGCCCTGAAAGAGATGCTCCGATCTGCCACCGAACTGCTGAAGCCGGGCGGCAGGCTCTCGGTAATCACCTACCACTCGCTGGAAGACCGCATCGTGAAGAACATGATGAAGGCGGGCAATCCGGAAGGAAAGATAGAACAGGACTTCTTCGGAAGAATAGAAACTCCGTTCAAGCTCGTGAACAACAAGGTGATCATTCCTGATGCCGACGAGCAGGAGAGAAACCCGAGAAGCAGAAGTGCTAAACTTAGAATAGCAGAAAAGAAATAAGAAAATGGAAGAAAAAAAGGAAAAGCAGATAGTCAACAGCCAGGCGGAAGGAGCCGCTCCCGAAAAGCCTGCCAAGGAAGCAGCTCCAGAAAAGCCTGCCAAGGAAGCAGCTCCAGAAGAGTCGCTCAAGGCAGCAGGTCCGGAAGAGTCGCTCAAGGCAGCTTTAGCCAAGCAGGCCATTGAAGAGGAGGCTTCGGGATCGGCAAGCTTTACCCTGCGCAAGATTCTGGGTGGCGATATCCTCACCGCCCAAATCATACGCAAGCAGATATGGCTGTTTGTACTCATCGTGTTTTTCGTCATCATCTACATATCCAACCGATACAGCATCCAGAAGGACCTTATCGAGCTGGACCAACTGCAAAAAGAGCTGCAAGACACCAAGTACAAGGCTTTGTCTACCAGCAGCCAGATAACAGAAAAGAGTCGTGAGAGCAATGTGCTCGACGTGCTGAAGCACAGCAAAGACAGCATCCTGCACATCGCCACCCAGCCTCCTTACATCATTAACGTACCCGAAGAATGAGCAAGTTTGAACATAAGAAAGTAATGCCCCGCTACAGCGCCATCGCCATCATCATGACCCTGATAGCGGCTGCCATCGTGGGCAAGGCATTCTACATCATGACTGCCAAGCACGACTACTGGATGAAGGTTGCCGAGCGACAGAAGAGAGATTCCGTGACCGTGAAGCCTAACCGAGGCAACATCCTGAGCTGCGCCGGTCAGCTGATGGCGAGTTCGCTGCCTGAGTTCAAGGTGTTCATGGACTTCCAGGCATTGTCTACCGCCAAGAACGACTCGCTGTGGGATGTGAAGCAGGATTCCATCTGCCAGGGGCTGCACAAGATATTCCCAGAGAAGAGCGCTGAGGAATTCAAGCGCAATCTGATAGAGGGACGAGGCAAGAAGAGCCGCCACTGGGCAATATACGGCAGCCGCATCGACTACAACACCTTCACCGAGGTGAAGAGTCTGCCGGTGTTCCGCATGTCTCCCTACAAGAGCGGTTTCCACTGGGAGGAATATAATGCCCGCACCCGTACCTACGGTTCGCTTGCCGGACGTACCATCGGAGCCATGTTCGGCGCCAAGGATACCGCCCGCTTCGGACTGGAGCTGAGCTACGACTCCATCCTGCGTGGAACCAACGGTATCGTGCATCGCCGCAAGGTGCGCAACAAGTTCCTCGACATCACCGATACCCCTCCTATCGACGGAGCCGACATCGTGACCACCATCGACGTGAGCATGCAGGATCTTGCCGAGCGTTCGCTCATCGAGGAGCTGAAGGAAATCAACGCCAACGTGGGTGTAGCCATCGTGATGGATGTGCCTACCGGCGACATCAAGGCCATCGTGAACATGGAGAAATGTTTCGACGGAGAATACAGAGAGATTCACAACCATGCCGTGAGCGACCTGCTGGAGCCGGGTTCCGTGTTCAAGCCAGCCTCGCTGCTCGTGGCCCTGGACGACGGCGTGGTGGATACCACCTACCATGTGGAGACGGGCTGCGGCGTATGGCAGATGTATGGCAGAGACATGAAGGACCACAACTGGCGCAAGGGCGGATATGGCATGCTGAGCTTTGCCCAGACCCTGTGGTACAGTTCCAATATCGGTGTGAGCCGCATCATCGACGACCATTACAGGAACAATCCTGAGAAATTCGTGAAGGGCATCTACCGCACCGGTCTGCACGACGACCTGAAGATTCCGCTGATGGGTGCTACCCCGGCAAGAATCCGCATGCCGCACAAGAACAGCCACGGACAGTATGACAACTGGGCCAAGACTTCGCTGCCATGGATGAGTATCGGATATGAGACGCAGGTGCCACCTATCTCTACCCTCACCTTCTACAACACCATCGCCAACAACGGCAAGATGATGCGCCCTAGATTCGTGAGCAAGGTGGTGAAGAACGGAGAAACCATCATGGAATTCCCGCCAGAGGTGATGCGCCCGCAGATAGCCAAGGAGAAGAGCATCAAGGAGTTGCAGACCATCCTGGAACAGGTGGTGAGCGTGGGACTCGGAAAGAAGGCTGGTTCGCCTAACTTCAAGGTGGCAGGAAAGACGGGTACGGCGCAGGTTTCAAAGGGTGCCGGCGGATACAAGAACGGCGGAACCAACTATCTGGTTAGCTTTGCCGGCTATTTCCCTGCCGACAATCCGCGCTACAGCTGCATCGTGTGCATCCAGAAATCGGGCTTGCCTGCTTCGGGAGGAAGCATGAGCGGAAAGGTGTTCCACGACATCGCCGAAGGCATCATGGCGCAGAGTCTGAAACTCGACGTGAAGGACGCCAAGGATTCAGCTTCCATCTTCGTACCCGACGTGAAGAACGGCAACGTGCTTGCTGCCGACTATGTGCTCACCCACCTGGGCATCAAGACCAACACCAACTGGGGCGGCAGCTATGCCAACGGAAACCCTATCTGGGGCAAGGCAGAACGTTCTGGAAGCCGAAGCATCCGACTCATCAGAGAGAAGCAATACGGCAAGGGCACCGCGCCTGACGTGATGGGCATGGGCGCAAGAGACGCCATCTTCAACATGGAGAGCCGAGGCATCAAGACCCGGATTGTGGGCAGAGGAAAGGTAACCAAGCAGAGTCTGGTTCCCGGAACTCCGGTCAAGAAGGGAGCCGTATGCTCCCTTGAACTCAACTAAACCAGAGCGGGACTCAACTCTCGATGGCATCCAGAGCTGAGTTCTGCACCCTATATATAAATAAGGTGTAAATCTCTATATATAATTAAGGTGTAAATTTATAAAAAACAATTATATGAAGTTACAAGAATTGCTCAAAAACATCGAGCCGATTCAGATTATCGGCGATGCAGATGTAGAGGTGTCGGGCATCAACATCGATTCCCGAAAGATTAAGGAAGGTCACCTGTTCGTTGCCATGAAGGGCACACAGGTTGACGGCCACAAGTTTATACCAAAGGCATTGGAACTGGGCGCAAAATCGGTTTTGTGCGAGGACTTGCCTGAGGAGAAGGTTGAGGGCGTAACTTACATTCAGGTAGCATCTACCGAGGATGCTGTAGGCAAGGTGGCAACCCTTTTCTATGGCGACCCATCCAGAAAACTGAAGTTGGTTGGCGTGACTGGTACCAATGGCAAGACCACCATCGCCACCTTATTATATAATATGTTCCGCAAGTTCGGACATAAGTGCGGTTTGCTCTCCACCGTGTGCAACTACATTGAGGACGAGGCGATTCCTGCCGACCATACCACTCCAGACCCAATAGAGCTGAACATGCTGCTGGGCAAGATGGTAGAGGCTGGCTGCGAGTATGCCTTCATGGAGTGCTCTTCGCACGCCATCGCACAGAAGCGTATCGGAGGTCTGCAGTTTGCCGGCGGATTGTTTACCAACCTGACCCGCGACCATCTGGACTATCACAAGACCTTTGAGAACTATCGCAACGCCAAGAAGGCATTCTTCGACGGACTGCCAAAGACCGCCTTTGCCATCACCAATGCCGACGACAAGAACGGCATGATTATGGTGCAGAACACCAAGGCCACCGTGAAAACCTACTCTACCCGCTCTATGGCCGACTTCAAGGCAAGAATTCTGGAGTGTCACTTCGGCGGCATGTATCTGGAGATTGACGGCAGAGAAGTGGGCGTACAGTTTATCGGCAAGTTCAACGTGAGCAACCTGCTCGCCGTATACGGTGCAGCCGTGATGCTCGGCAAGAACCCAGAGGATGTGCTCGTAGTGATGAGCACCCTTCACAGCGTAAACGGACGACTGGAGCCAATCCAGTCGCCAGAAGGCTATACCGCCATCGTAGACTATGCCCACACGCCAGACGCCCTGGAGAACGTATTGAACGCCATCCACGAAGTACTCGACGGCAAGGGCGGCGAAGTAATCACCGTATGCGGAGCCGGCGGCAACCGCGACAAGGGCAAGCGCCCGCTGATGGCACAGGAGGCTGTAAAGCAGAGCGATAAGGTAATCATCACCAGCGACAACCCACGCTTCGAGGAGCCACAGGACATCATCAACGACATGCTTGCCGGACTCAACGCCCAACAGATGAAGAAGGTGATCAGCATCGTAGACCGCAAGGAAGCCATCCGCACAGCCTGCATGATGGCAAAGAAGGGCGACGTGATTCTCGTAGCCGGAAAGGGACATGAGGACTATCAGGAGATTAAGGGCGTGAAGCACCACTTTGACGACAAGGAGGTGATTCGCGACATCTTCGGCATTCCACAGAAGTAAAATAAAGAAAAAGAAGAAAAATGTTATATTATCTCTTTAGATTTTTAGAGCAGTGGGGCATTTCAGGCTCACACATGTGGGGTTACATCTCGTTCCGAGCCCTGCTCGCATTGATATTGTCACTCGTTATCTCAGCATGGTTTGGCGAGAAATTCATCAAGTATCTCAAAAACAAGCAAATCACTGAGACCCAGCGCGATGCCAGCATCGACCCGTTTGGAGTGAAGAAGATTGGCGTGCCTTCTATGGGTGGTGTCATCATCATCCTTGCTATCCTCGTTCCGGTGATTCTGCTGGGACGTCTGCGCAACATCTATCTCATCCTGATGATCATCACCACCGTATGGCTGGGTTTCCTGGGCGGTATGGACGACTTCATCAAGATTTTCAAGCGCGACAAGGAAGGCTTGAAGGGTAAGTACAAGATTGTGGGACAGGTGGGCATCGGTCTCATCGTGGGTCTGGTGCTCTGGGCTTCGCCTGACGTGAAGATGAACGAGAACCTCGCCATCGAACGCCAGGGACAGGAGACCGTGGTGAAACACCGCGCAGAAGCAAGGAAATCGCTGAAGACTACGATTCCGTTCTTCAAGGGTCACAACCTGGATTACTCCAACATTACCAGCTTCTGCGGCAAATACAAGGTGGCAGCAGGCTGGATTCTCTTCGTGATTATGACCATCTTTGTGGTGACAGCCGTATCCAACGGAGCCAACCTCAACGACGGTATGGACGGCATGTGTGCCGGCAACTCCGCCATCATAGGTGTGGCGCTAGGCATACTTGCGTATGTGTCATCGCACATCGAGTTTGCCGCCTACCTCAACATCATGTATATCCCTGGTTCAGAGGAACTGGTGGTATTCTTCTGCGCCTTCATCGGAGCGCTCATCGGTTTCCTCTGGTACAACGCCTACCCTGCCCAGGTGTTCATGGGCGACACGGGTTCGCTGACCATCGGCGGTATCATCGCCGTGGGTGCCATCATCATCCACAAGGAGCTGATGCTGCCTATCCTCTGCGGTATCTTCTTCGTAGAGAGCCTCAGCGTGATGATGCAGGTTTACTACTACAAGCTGGGCAAGCGCAGGGGCATCAAGCAGCGCATCTTTAAGCGCACGCCTATCCACGACAACTTCCGCACACAGGACAGCCAGCTGGACCCTGAGTGCAAGTACTTGTGGAAGAAGCCTCGCAACTGCTACCACGAATCGAAGATTACCATCCGCTTCTGGATTGTAACCATCATCCTGGCGGCATTGACCATCATCACATTGAAGATTAGATAATACACAGGCTCTTTTATCAGCCTGATTTAGATAAGAATAAGACAATGAGCAAAATTGTAATTTTAGGAGCCGGCGAGAGCGGCGCAGGTGCTGCCGTGCTGGCTAAGAAGGAGGGATTCGAGGTCTTCGTATCAGACATGTCGAAGATCAAGGATAACTACAAGAAGTTGATGGATGACCACAACATTGAATGGGAAGAGGGTCACCACACAGAAGAGAAGATCTTAGACGCCGACGAAGTCATCAAGAGCCCGGGCATCCCTAAGGAGGCACCTATGGTTCAGAAACTGATGGCGAAGGGCACTCCTATCATCAGCGAAATAGAGTTTGCTGGCCGCTATACCGACGCCAAGATGATCTGCATCACGGGCAGCAACGGCAAGACTACCACCACCTCGCTGATTTACCACATCATCAAGTCGGCTGGCTACGATGTAGGTCTGGCGGGCAACATCGGAAAGAGTCTGGCGCTGCAGGTGGCAGAGACTCCTCATAAGTACTACGTCATCGAGCTGAGCAGTTTCCAGCTCGACAACATGTATGAGTTCCGTGCCAACGTGGCTATCCTGCTCAACATCACCCCTGATCATCTGGACCGCTATGAGTTCAAGATGCAGAACTATACCGATGCCAAGATGCGCATCACCCAGAACCAGACAGAGGAAGACAGCTTCATCTTCTGGAACGACGACCCTATCGTAAAGAAGGAACTGGAGAAGTATGACCTCAAGTCACACCTCTGCCCATTCTCTGAATTCAACGAAGAAGGATGCGTGGGCTTCATCGAGGACAGCAAGTACAAGCTCAACTTCCCATCAGCCTTCGAGATGCCACAGGCAGACATGAGCCTGCGCGGCAAGCACAATATCTACAACAGTCTGGCTGCCGGACTTGCCTGCAACATCGTGGGCATCGACCACGAGACCCTGCACAAGGGGCTGAGCGATTTTCCTGGCGTAGAACACCGCCTGGAGAAGGTGGGCAAGTTCAAGGGCGTTTACTATGTGAACGACTCAAAGGCTACCAACGTGGATGCCTGCTGGTATGCGCTGGAAAGCATGACCACTCCTACCATTCTCATCATCGGAGGTAAGGACAAGGGCAACGACTACAACCAGATCAAGGACCTGGTGAAGGAGAAATGCGCAGGTATCGTATATCTGGGAGCCGACAATCAGAAGTTGCACGACAACTTCGATGCCCTGGACATCCCTGTGCGCGACACCCACAGCATGAAAGACTGCGTGGCAGCCTGCCAGGAACTGGCTAAGCCAGGCTACACCGTATTGCTGAGCCCATGCTGCGCCAGCTTCGACCTGTTCAAGAACATGGAAGACAGAGGTGAGCAGTTCAAGGCATTGGCAAGAGCCATCGGAGAATAAAAAAACGAGGAGTTAAGGAACCAGGCATCCCTGACCTTAACTCCTTCACTTTCAAAATAGATAGAAAAGAAATGAACAATAAAACCATAGGCAACATATTCAAGGGAGACAAGGTAATCTGGATGGTTTTCTTCTTTCTCTGCATGATCAGTATCGTGGAGGTGTATTCCGCCTCCAGCTCCCTGTCGTACAAGAGCGGCAACTTCATGGCACCTGTACTCAGGCACATCGGCTTGCTGGGATTGGGCTTGATTACCATGATATGTATGCTCAAGGTTAAGTGCAAGTACTTTAAGATTGTAACTCCTTTCGTCTTGCTCCCGTCGCTCGGACTGCTCGTCTGGGTGCTGGTAGCTGGGCAGTCAACCAATGGTGCATCCCGATGGATCAACTTCATCGGCATCCAGTTTCAGCCATCCGAGATAGCCAAGGGAGCGGTGGTGCTGGCTGTGGCACAGATTCTGAGTGCCATGCAGACGCCCAACGGTGCCGACCGTAGAGCATTCAAATACGTTCTGACGGCTTGCAGCATGTTTGTTTTCCTCATCTGTCTGGAAAACCTGTCAACCGCCATGCTTCTATGTATCACCATCTTATGTATGATGATCATAGGCAGGGTACCGATGAGTCAGATAGGCAAGTTGGTGGGTACAGTCCTGATAGGCATCTGCCTTATCTTTGCCGCCGTCATGATAGTAGGTCAGGACAAGGGAGAGACGGCGCAGAAACCGGAAAATACCCTGACGGAAAACGTGAACGAAGAGAAAGAGGCACCGGGGAAAATAGAGAAGATGTTCCACCGCGCCGACACCTGGAAGGCACGTATCGACAAGTTTCTGAATTCCAAGCCAGTGGCACCGGAAGACGTAGACCTTGACAAGGATGCCCAGGTGGCACATGCCAACATCGCCATCGCCTCATCCAACATCGTAGGAAAGGGTCCGGGCAACTCCGTGGAGCGCGACTTCCTGTCGCAGGCATTCTCCGACTTCATCTATGCCATCATCATCGAAGAGATGGGCATCTGGGGAGCCGTGTTCGTAGCCATGCTCTACATCATCCTGCTGTTCAGAGCCGGCAAGATAGCCAACCGCTGCGAGAACACCTTCCCGGCGTTCCTCTGCATGGGTCTTGCCATCATGCTCGTGGTGCAGGCATTGTTCAACATGGCTGTGGCTGTGGGCCTGGCTCCGGTGACCGGTCAGCCGCTTCCGCTCATCAGCCGAGGCGGTACTTCCACCATCATCAACTGTCTCTATCTAGGAATCATATTAAGCATCAGTAGAACAGCAAAAAAGAAAGATTTGCCTCAAAATGAAGCAAATATTGACAAATTTGCTGCTGCATAACAAAAGACTATCTAAAATTAGGTAAAAAATGCCATTAAATGGATTTTTTTGCTTACCTTTGCGTTGGATTTATTGACCCTATGGGTCAGAAACAAGAATGGACATGGACAATGAATTAAGAATCATCATAAGTGGAGGCGGTACAGGCGGTCATATATTCCCTGCCGTATCCATCGCAAACGCCATCAAGGCCAAGCGCCCTGATGCCAAGATTTTGTTTGTAGGAGCACTCGGCAGAATGGAAATGCAGCGTGTCCCTGCAGCAGGTTATGAAATCAAAGGATTGCCTATCTGCGGTTTTGACAGAAAGCACCTGCTCAAGAACATCGCCGTGCTCTTCAAGATATGGAAGAGCCAGCACATGGCAAAGAGCATCATCAGGAATTTCAAGCCGATGGCGGCTGTAGGCGTGGGCGGATATGCCAGCGGACCTACTCTCAACGTTTGCGCCAGCAAAGGTATTCCATGCCTCATCCAGGAACAGAACTCATACGCAGGTGTGACCAACAAGCTCCTGGCAAAGAAGGCAGAAAAGATATGCGTGGCTTACGAAGGAATGGAACGTTTCTTCCCAGCCGACAAGATTATCATGACGGGAAACCCAGTGCGACAGAACGTACTGGAGACTACCATCACCAAGGAAGAGGCAAGAAAGCAGTTTGGACTCGACCCTGAAAAGAAAACCATCCTGCTCGTGGGCGGAAGCCTCGGAGCAAGAACCATCAACGAGAGCGTGCTGCAGCACCTGGACCTGGTGAAGGAAAGCGGCGTGCAGTTTATCTGGCAGACAGGTAAGTACTACAACGCAGCCATCATGGAGCAGATGAAAGGCAAGGAATTGCCAATGCTCAAGGTTACCGACTTCATCAGCGACATGGGTGCAGCCTACAAGGCAGCCGACCTGGTTATCAGCCGTGCCGGTGCCAGCAGCATCAGCGAGTTCTGCCTCATCGGCAAGCCGGTAATCCTGGTTCCTAGCCCTAACGTGGCAGAAGACCACCAGACCAAGAACGCCATGGCACTGGTGAACAAGGATGCAGCCATCTACGTGAAGGATGCCGAGGCACCAGAGGTATTGCTGAAAAAGGCAGTAGATACAGTGAAGGACGAAGCCAAGCTCGCCTCACTCTGTGAGAACATCAAGAAATTAGGTTTAAAGAACTCTGCCGACGTCATCGCCGACGAAGTCATCAAATTAGCAACAAAGTAATGGAAATCAAAGATATCAAAGCTGTTTATTTTGTAGGTGCCGGCGGTATCGGCATGAGCGCCATCGCCAGATACTTCCTCAGCAAGAAGTTGGTAGTAGCAGGATACGACAAGACTCCTTCCAAGCTCACCCATGAGCTGGAGAAAGAGGGCATGCTCATCCACTACGAGGAGAACATAGACCTCATCCCTGAGGCCTGCAAGGATGCCAAGAGCACCCTGGTGATTTACACACCAGCTATCCCAGCAGAGCACAAGGAGCTGGTTTTCTTCCATGAAAACGGCTTCACCATCGAGAAGCGTGCTCAGGTACTGGGCACACTGACCCGTACACACAAGGGCTTGTGCGTAGCCGGCACACACGGCAAGACTTCAACATCTACCATGTGCGCCCACATCATGCACCAGAGCCATGTAGATTGCAATGCCTTCCTGGGTGGTATTTCCAAGAATTACGGCACCAACTACATCCTCTCTGACAAGAGCGACTACGTAGTAATCGAGGCAGATGAGTTCGACCGCAGCTTCCACTGGTTGCGTCCATGGATGAGCGTCATCACATCTACCGACCCAGACCACCTCGACATCTACGGCACCAAGGAGGCTTATCTGGAAAGCTTCCGCCACTACACAGAATTGATCCAGCCGGGCGGTGCCCTCATCATCCACAAAGACCTGGAGATGAAGCAGCACGTGCAGGACGGCGTCAAGATATACGAATACAGCCAGGACGAAGGCGACTTCCACGCAGAGAACATCAAGATAGAGAATGGCGGAATCACATTCGACTTCATCTCTCCTATCGAGAACGTGACAGGCGTAGAACTCGGACAGCCTGTGCCAATCAACATCACCAACGGTGTGGCTGCAATGGCAATGGCACAGTTGAATGGCTGCACAGCCGATGAACTGCGCAACGGAATGAAGACATACGGAGGCGTGGACCGCCGCTTCGACTTCAAAATCAAGAACGACAAGCTCGTATTCCTCTCCGACTACGCTCATCACCCAAAAGAGATTTACCAGAGTGCGAAGAGCATCCGTGAGCTGTACAAAGATCGCAAGATTACTGCCATCTTCCAGCCACACCTCTATACCCGCACCCGTGACTTCTACAAGGACTTTGCCAACAGCTTGAGTCTTCTCGATGAAGTCATCCTCTGCGACATCTATCCAGCCCGTGAGCAGCCTATCCCAGGTGTAACCTCCAAGCTCATCTACGACAACCTGAAACCAAGCGTAGAGAAGAGCATGATACACAAGGAAGACGTACTCGACCTGGTGAAGAACCGAGACTTCGACGTACTCGTCATCCTGGGAGCCGGCGACCTGGACAACTATGTTCCTCAAATAACAGAAATATTAGAAAAGAAGTAAATGCATATCAATTGGCAGAAAACCATCATCATCACCCTAGACGTGGCATTGGCCACCTACCTGGGTTTCGCTTTCACCAAGTTTAACAAACCTGATGAAAAGAACCTGGTGTGCACCAAGGTGAACATCAACATACAGGATGAGATGACCAACGGTTTTCTGAATGCAAAGGAAATCAAGAAGAGACTGGAGATGAAGAAGCTCTACCCCCTGGAGAAGCCACTCAGCCAAGTGAACTCCAGGATGATAGAGGAGGCACTGAAAACCAGTCCCTTCGTGAAGACCGCAGAATGCTACAAGACCCAGGAAGGTCTGGTAGATATCTATCTCACCCAGCGCATGCCAATTGTTAGAATCAAGAGCATCAACAACGAGGACTACTATGTAGATGATCATTATCAGATCATGCCGAACACCAACTATACGAGCGACATCATCATCGCCACGGGCAACATCAACAAATGGTACGCTCAGAAGTATATCTCACTGGTGAGCAAGACTCTGATGACGAACAATCTTTGGAGAAATCAGATTGAGCAGATCAACGTACTGCCCAACAGGGGCATCGAACTAGTTCCCCGGGTAGGAAACCACATTATATATATAGGTAACCTGCCCGAGAGCAACATTATCAGCAAAAGAGAAAAGGACGTAGAAGCGTTCATCAACAAAAAGATGGACCGATTGGAGAAATTCTACAAATATGGACTATCTCAGGCTGGCTGGAACAAATACTCATACATCAATATCGAGTTTGACAACCAGATTATTTGCAAAAAGCATCATAACAGCTAATTTAAGGTTAAATAGAAACAGAAAAAGATAATATATAAGGACTATGCCAAAGGAATTTATTGTAGCTATCGAGCTTGGCTCATCTAAGATGACAGGTATAGCAGGTCAGAAGAATTTGGACGGCAGCATCACCGTACTTGCTGTCGTTCAGGAGAATTCATCTTCTTGCATCAGAAAGGGTGTTATCTATAACATCGACAAGACGGGGCAGTGCCTCATCAGCATCATCAAGAAGTTGAAGAATATTCTCCAGCAAGACATCACCCAGGTATACGTGGGTGTAGGCGGCAGATCTATCAGAAGTCTGAAAAACGTCATCGTGAAGGATCTGCCTGGAGCTTCCATCATCTCGCAAGACATGATCAACGAGCTCATGGACATCAACCGCAACATGACGTATCCAGACCAGGAGATTCTGGATGCAGCAACCCAGGAATACAAGATAGACAACCAGTATCAAATAGATCCTGTAGGCATACAGTGCAACCATCTGGAGGGTATCTTCCTGAACATACTCTGGCGCAAGAACTTCTACAACAACATCAACACTTGCTTCGAAAACGCCAATATCTCTATTGCAGAGATGTACTTGGCTCCTTTGGCTATGGCAGACAGTGTCCTTACTGACTCTGAGAAGCGTGCAGGATGTATGCTCGTAGATTTGGGTGCTGATACAACGACCGTATCCGTATATTATAAAGGTATATTGCGCCATCTCTCTGTCATTCCATTGGGCGGCAACAACATCACCAAGGATCTGACTTGCCTGCAGCTTGAGGAAGCTGACGCAGAGAAGATGAAACTGAAATACGCCAAGGCGTACACCGACATCGCCAATATGGACCAGGCACTTCTCTATCCTGTAGATAAGGACAGAAGCGTGGAGAGCAAGAAGTTCATTGAAATCGTAGAGGCTCGCGTTGAGGAAATCGTGGAGAATGCCTGGTTCCAGGTTCCTGCGGAATTCTCAGACAAGCTGATGGGCGGCATCGTATTGACCGGTGGTGGCAGCAACATGCCGGAAATCGACAAGGTATTCAAGAACCATACCCATATTGACAAGGTGCGCATTGCCAAGTTCGTTACCCAGACCATCAATTCGAAGGACCAGAAGATCAACAGCCGCAACGGTATGATGAACACCATCCTGGGACTCCTGGCCAAGGGCGACATGAACTGTGCCGGCAACGAATTCGGACAGGATCTCTTCGACAATCTCGACAACCACACTTCTACCATTGATACCCACAGAACTACACGCAACCCTAACGACACCACAGGTTTGGGCGTAGTTCAGACAGAGGAAATCAAGAAGAAGGCAGAGGAAGAGGCTCGCCGCAAGAAGGAACAGGAGGAAGAGGAAGCAAGACGCCTGGCTGAGATTGAAGCCGAGGAAGAAGCCAAGCGCAGAAAGGAGAACAGCCTCGTACACAAGTTTATGAGAGGATTCAAGAAATTCGTCAAGGATACCATCTCAGAGGAAGAATAAGAAAGAATAACATTTTAGAATTATACTATTATGCTAGATAACGGAAATACTCCACATATTCTGGACTTTGGAGAGCCAGAAAAAGAAAACAGCATCATCAAGGTGATTGGTGTGGGTGGTGGTGGCGGTAACGCCGTAAACCACATGTATCGTGAGGGCATCCACGACGTAAGCTTCGTATTGTGCAACACGGACAATCAGGCACTCAACGATTCTCCTGTACCTGTCCACCTGCAGTTGGGTAAGGAAGGATTGGGAGCCGGCAACAAGCCTGCCAAGGCACGCCAGGCAGCAGAGGAAACCCTGGAAGAAATCAAGCACATGCTCAACGACGGAACCAAGATGGCTTTCATCACCGCAGGTATGGGTGGTGGTACCGGAACTGGTGCTGCCCCAGTCATTGCCCGCGTGAGCAAGGAACTGGGTATCCTGACCGTAGGTATCGTTACCATCCCATTCCGCTTCGAAGGTCCAAAGAAGATAGACCAGGCGCTGGATGGCGTTGAGGAAATGTCAAAGCACGTTGATGCCTTGCTGGTTATCAACAACGAGCGACTTCGCCAGATTTATCCAGACCTCGCCGTGCTCGATGCATTCGGCAAGGCGGATGATACCCTGAGCGTAGCTGCCAAGAGTATCGCAGAAATCATCACCGTTCACGGACTCATCAACCTTGACTTCAACGACGTGAAAACCGTTTTGAAGGATGGTGGCGTTGCCATCATGAGTACAGGTTACGGAGAAGGAGAAGGTCGTGTGAAGAAGGCTATCGAAGATGCCCTGAACTCACCATTGCTCAACGACAACGACGTATTCAACTCTAAGAAGATTCTGCTGAGCATCGCATTCGCCAGCGAGAAGAAGGACAACCCTGGTTTGACCATGGATGAGATGAACGACGTGAACGACTTCATGGAGAAATTCGGCGAGGACTTCGAGCTGAAGTGGGGACTTGCCATCGACCCAGAGCTGGGCAGCCGAGTAAAGGTAACCGTACTGGCTACCGGTTTCGGACTCGAAGACGTGGAGGGTATGAACCGCCACATCAAGAAGCATACGGAGGAGGAAGCCCGCCGCATGGCAGAAGAGGAAGAGACAAGAGCCGAGCGCCAGAACCGAAGAGAGCGCTACTATGGTTCAGACGGCAACTCTACGCAGTATAAGCGTCATCCACACATCTTCCTGTTCCGCCCTGAGGATCTGGACAACGAGGATGTAATCCTGCAGGTAGAGAATACTCCTACCTACAAGCGTACACGCCAGACTCTGGAAGACATCCGCAACCTGGCTTCAGGCAATGTGGAAGTGGAAGAGGCTAAGAAAAAAGACGATAACGACTCTATTCAGGGAGTTATCAGCTTCGCCTAACTGCCCTATCTCATGATGAAACCTCCCCTCATCCCCTTGCCACAAGGATAGGGGAAAGGGGGTAAGACTAGGCAAAGAGTTCCTTCAGAACAGAAAAGCTTTTCAGTTCCGGGAATCCCGGAACATGAATCTTATAATATTGCAATATCACCTCTATACAGCGGTTCCGATCCATTCGGGACATTGTATAGAGGTGCATTGTTTCATAGCTCAACCTGAGCAGGCTCACCATACGCAGGGAATCCTCCTTATTTAAATAATGTGTATGCGTAGGCACGAAGGAAACAAAGCGACCCTCCTCTAAGTCAAAGTAATCGCCCGTGACTCCACTTTCCAGGTTCGGAGAGAAGCCCAGGAAGAAGGTAAGGCGAACCATGAAGACGATATGAAAGTTGGCAAAGCCCTCCCTGGCACGGTCGAGCCACAAGACACTTTCCTCTATAAACGAGAACAAAGGCATGTTAGCCTGTTCGTTGCGGGTAGCCTGCCCCAGGAGCTCAGCAAGGAACATCGACATCGCCAACTTAAACGGCGAGAAGGGAATATCCACGAATGGAGAGGAGATGGCAACATCCCTGATTCGTTGCAGACTTGCTTTCGGACGATGGTCAAACTCCAGGTTCAGCAACATCAAGGGCTGGAACAACTGTCGCTTCATCTTCGACTTGGAAGATTTGGGAATTTTAACCATAAAAGAGAGTCTGCCCAGCTTTTCCGTGAAGAAATCCACGATAAGCTGTGCATCACCATATTTAATCGTTTGCAGCACAATGGCTCTAGTTTTTACTTCCATTTTGTCTATAATTGTTTAAAAACAGGGCAAAATTACAAAAAAACAAGCATTTAGCGAAAATTTTCCCAAAAAAATTTGTGAGATTCGAAAAAAAGTAGTAACTTTGCACCCGCAAATAAGCAATGGTCCCTTCGTCTATCGGTTAGGACGAGAGATTTTCATTCTCTAAAGAGCAGTTCGACTCTGCTAGGGACTACAAACATTATAAAGAATAAAAAAATATAAACATAGAGATGGCAAATCACAAATCATCAATCAAGAGAATCCGTCAGGACAAGAAGAAGGCTTTGCATAACAAGTACTATGCAAAGACTATGCGCAATGCCGTTCGCAAGTTGCGCAACATGTCTGACAAGGAAGAGGCTGCAAAGCTCTATCCTACAGTTCAGAAGCTTTTAGACAAGTTGGCTAAGATCAACGTTATTCATGAGAACAAGGCTGCTAACTTGAAGTCTGGTCTTACTCAGCACATCGCAAAGTTGGCCTAACTTATAAGTCAAAGCAAAAGACATAAATAAGGCTGCATTCCTTTCAAGAGGATTGCAGCCTTATTCTTGTTTTCCAAAGTATGTTTTCCTTCCCTATTTTGTTATCGGAAACAGCACGTTTTACCCTCTTTTTTCCCCTATTTCTTCTACATATTTGAAAACTTCACGTTTTCTTGTTTTTTTCGCTATTTTTCACAAAGAAAACCTTCTGAATCTCAGCTTTTTTTAGTATCTTTGCACGGAAATAAGACAATTCTAAAAATGGCAGAAAATCAAAACAACGCAAATAATTACTCTGCGAGTAACATCCAGGTCCTCGAAGGCTTGGAGGCTGTTCGCAAACGTCCGGCGATGTATATTGGTGACATCTCCGAAAAGGGTCTTCACCACTTGGTAAACGAGACCGTCGATAACTCTATCGACGAGGCGATGGCGGGCTACTGTACCGACATCGAGGTAACCATCAACGAAGACAACTCTATCACCGTAGAAGACAATGGTCGTGGTATCCCTGTGGATATGCACGAGAAACTCCATAAATCAGCCCTCGAGGTCGTAATGACCGTGCTCCATGCCGGTGGTAAGTTCGACAAGGGTTCCTACAAGGTTTCTGGTGGTTTGCACGGTGTGGGTGTAAGTTGTGTAAACGCACTTTCTACCCACATGTTGTCACAGGTGTTCCGTGGCGGCAAAATCTACCAGCAGGAATATGAGAAGGGTAAGCCTCTCTATCCTGTCAAGGTGGTAGGCGAGACCAACAAGCGCGGTACACGCCAGCAGTTCTGGCCAGACCCAACCATCTTCACCCACACAGTCTATAAGTGGGACATCATCGCCAACCGTATGCGCGAGTTGGCATTCCTCAACGCAGGTATCAAGATTACCTTGAAAGATCTGCGCCCAGACGAGGAAGGCAAGACCAAGGAGCAGGTATTCCATGCCAAGGACGGCTTGAAGGAATTCGTCCGCTACGTAGATCGCCATCGCACTCACCTCTTCGACGACGTCATTTATCTGAAGACAGAAAAGCAGGGTATTCCTATTGAGATTGCCGTGATGTACAACACAGACTATTCAGAGAATATCCACTCATACGTCAACAACATCAACACCATCGAGGGTGGTACTCACCTGACAGGTTTCCGCATGGCGTTGACCCGTACCTTGAAGGCTTACGCAGAAGCCGACCCAACTATCTCTAAGCAGATAGAGAAAGCAAAGGTAGAGATTGCACCAGAAGACTTCCGCGAGGGTCTCACAGCCGTTATCTCTATCAAAGTAGCAGAGCCTCAGTTTGAGGGACAGACCAAGACCAAGCTCGGCAACAGCGAGGTGCAGGGTGCCGTTCAGCAGGCTGTGAACGAGGCTTTGTCTGATTATCTGGAGGAGCATCCAGACGAGGCCAAGCGCATCTGCGAGAAGGTGGTATTGGCTGCAACAGCACGTATCGCTGCCCGCAAGGCACGCGAGAGCGTACAGCGCAAGAACTTCATGACTGGTGGAGGTCTGCCTGGTAAGCTCGCCGACTGCTCTATGAAGGATCCTAAGGAATGCGAAATCTTCCTCGTCGAGGGTGATTCCGCTGGTGGTTCAGCCAAGCAGGGCCGCGACCGTTTCCGCCAGGCTATCCTCCCATTGCGTGGTAAGATTCTGAACGTAGAGAAGGTTCAGTGGCATAAGGTCTTCGAGGCTGAGTCTGTGATGAACATCATCCAGAGTATTGGTGTCCGCTTCGGAGTAGATGGCGAAGACAGCAAGGAGGCTAACACCGACAAGTTGCGCTACGACAAGATTATCATCATGACCGATGCCGACGTCGATGGTTCACACATCGACACCCTGATCATGACTCTCTTCTATCGCTTCATGCCAAAGGTTATTGAGGAAGGTCACTTGTATATCGCAACCCCACCTCTCTACAAGTGTACATACCGCAACAAGGTGAGCGAATACTGCTATACCGAGCAGCAGCGCCAGGCTTTCATCGACAAGTATGGCGACGGCACAGAAGACAAGAATATCCACACCCAGCGATACAAAGGTTTGGGTGAGATGAACCCAGAGCAGCTTTGGGAAACCACCATGGACCCTTCTACACGCTTGCTCAAGCAGGTGACCATTGAGAATGCAGCTCAGGCAGACGAGATCTTCTCTATGCTGATGGGCGACGACGTGGAGCCACGCCGTGAGTTCATCGAGCAGAACGCTACTTACGCCAATATCGACGCTTAAAGTTAACACGAACATATTGGGGGCAGACTCAACAGGAGTCTTCCCCCTTTTTTAGGTTGCTGCCCTCCAAGGAACCGCAACCCCAGGCATCATATTTTAACAACTAACAAAACAGGATTTATGAAGCATCTGCTTTTCACGTTTGCGCTAGCTGCCTCAGGCTTTCTGAGCAATCAGGCGGCAACAGTAAGTAAAGGGCCACTGCCCAACAAGCTGTGGTACAACAAGCCTGCATACGCCTTCGAAGAGTCACTGCCGCTAGGCAATGGCAAACTGGGTGCACTGGTTTACGGTGGAGCCAACAACGACTCCATCCAGCTCAACGACATCACCCTCTGGACGGGCGTGCCCGTGAATCCCAACGAAGGTGGCGAAGCCTACAAGTGGATTCCGAAAATCAGAGAGGCGCTGTTCAAGGAGGATTACAAGACTGCCGATTCCCTGCAGCACTATGTGCAAGGCCATAACTCGGAGTTCTATCAGCCACTGGGCATGATCAACATCAAAGACTGCAACCAGGGCGAGTTTACGGATTATTACCGCGAACTGAGCCTCGACAATTCCCTGGCTACTGTTCGTTACAGGCGCAACGGCATCCAATACACCAAAGAGTATTTTGCTTCTCATCCCGACAAGATGATTGCCATCAAGCTGAGTGCTTCCCAAAAGCGAGCCATCAACAGCGACATCTCCCTCACCTCCCTCATCCCCCATCAGGTGAAAGCATCCAGAGGACAGCTCACCATGACGGGACACGTTCTCGGGGATGAAGCCAACAGTACGCATTACTGTGCCATGCTTCAGGTAAAGAACACCGACGGAAAGGTGTGGGCAAGCGATTCCGTACTCCATCTGAAGGATGTAAGCGAGGCTATCATCTATCTCATCAACGAAACAAGTTACAACGGGTTCCACAAGCATCCCGTAAAGGAAGGAGCTCCATACATCGAGAACATAGCCGATGATGCCTGGCATCTCGCCAACTTTACATACGATGAATTCAAGCAACGCCACATCGCTGACTACAAGAAGCTCTTTGATAGAGTAAGCTTGAGCCTGAAAGGAGCTAAGTTTGATGCCACCCGCCCTACCGACAAACAGTTGCTCGCCTACAGCGACAACCACGAGAGCAATCCTTATCTGGAACAGCTCTATTTCCAGTATGGCAGATACCTGCTCATCAGCAGTAGTAGAACCAAGGGCGTGCCAGCCAACCTGCAGGGACTCTGGGCACCAGCCCTCTATTCGCCGTGGCGCGGCAACTATACCATCAACATCAACCTGGAAGAGAATTACTGGCCGGCAGAAGTTACCAACCTCCCAGAACTGGTTGCCCCGGTAGACGGATTGGTTGAAGGCATGTCGGTGACAGGCCGACACAATGCCCAGCACTTCTATGGCATCGATAAGGGATGGTGCGCCGGACACAATACAGACGCCTGGGCGATGAGCAATCCTGTGGGAACCGGAAACGAGAGCCCGCAATGGAGCAACTGGGCGATGGGTGGAGCCTGGCTCGTAGAAACCCTTTGGGATCACTACGACTATACCCGCGATACAGAATATCTTCGCACCACCGCCTACCCGCTGATGAAGGGTGCAGCCGACTTCCTGCTTGCGTGGCTCATCCCGAACCCACACAACCCCAACGAGCTGATTACCGCCCCTTGCACATCGCCAGAGGCTGACTACATCACCGATAAGGGCTACCGTGGCAGCAGTTTCTATGGCGGTACCGCCGACCTTGCTATCATCCGCGAGCTCTTCAAGAACACCATCAAGGGAGCCAAAGCCCTGGGCATCGACAGCGATTATCAGCAGCAGTTGCAAGCAGCTCTCAATCGTCTGCGTCCTTACCACATTGGCAAGCGAGGCAATCTGCTGGAATGGTATCACGATTGGGACGATCAGGATTGGCATCATCGACACCAGTCGCACCTGCTCGGACTCTATCCGTTCCACCAGATTTCGGTAAACAAGACTCCGGAACTTGCAGCTGCCGCAACCAAGACTCTGGAAATCAAGGGCGATAATTCCACCGGTTGGAGTACAGGCTGGAGAATCAACCTCTGGGCTCGTCTGCATCGTGCCGACAAAGCTTACCAGATATACCGCAAGCTGCTCACCTACGTAAGCCCTGAAGTTTACAAGGACAGCAAGCACCGCAGCGGTGGCACCTACCCTAACCTCTTTGATGCCCATCCACCTTTCCAGATAGATGGCAACTTCGGAGGCACAGCAGGTGTATGCGAGATGCTGATGCAATGCGATGGCGAGACGATGGACTTGCTCCCTGCCCTTCCGCAGGAATGGAAGGCAGGCGAGATGAAAGGTCTGAAAGCCCGTGGCAACTATGGCGTATCGCTTGCCTGGAATAATGGCAAGATGACCCGCGCCAGCATCACCAGCAAGAACGGGGGAAATCTTACCATCAACTACAATGGCAAGCAGAAAGTCCTCTCCTTCAAGGCTGGAGAAACAAAGATTATCAAATAACAAGAATCACATCGGTTTTAAGAAACTAGAGTAAAAGACAGAAACAAAGCAATGAGATATTTAACTACTCTCATCTTTTCAATACTCTGGGTACTGAGCTCCCATGCACAGGAGTTCGGTACCCATTGGATTTCGTATCCCCTTCCCAGTGACTCTGCCGAAGTATTATTCCGACAGCGTTATCTTCTGGAAGGTCGCCCCCTGCAGGCATCGCTCAGCATTGCCAGCACAGGAAGCTACCGCCTCTATGTAAACGAAAGAAACGTAACCCGAAGCGTGAAGTTTGACGGCATCAAGGATAGCACCTTGCTCAACCGCACCATCGACATCACAAAATATCTGCGAAGCGGCGAGAACGTCATTGCCGTATGGTATTCGCCGGAAGGCAAACCGAGTCACGGCAAACAGCTTTCATTGGAGTTTTACGGATGGAATCAAGACACCACCTCTTTCTATCATCAGGCAGACGGAAAATGGTACTGCCGACAGTTGAGAGACTGCACCCATGGCGACATCGAGCGTTTTGACGGAAGAACCAACACGCTGGCATGGAAATCGGAAGAATATGAGCCCTACGGCTGGATTCATCCCACAGGAAGTATGGATTCAGCAGAAAGCGAAGACAAACCAGATGGTCAACCTCGCCAAGAAGACAAAGGATATAAGGAATACAAAGACTACAAGGTTTTCAAGGCAGAGAACACATTATATAATGTATTGGAACCCGTATGTACGTTTACAGATTCCCTGGGTGGTTACAACATCGACTTCGGTCGCCCTTTCCATGGCACCATCCGCCTCACTCTGCGAGATGCCCACAGAGGCGCCAAGCTGCACATCAATGGTTATCAATACATTTGCAACGGGGAATTGGATGAACAGGCCTTCTTCCGTTTCAAATTTCAGAACAGAAGAATCTATACGATTACCTGGAACGGAAGATTCAAAAAGAGCGATATAGTCCATATTGAAGGATTAGAGATTTCGGAATAAGCCCAAGAGCTTTTCGAAATCTCTGTTTTATTAATCTTCCAAGTCGGCAAGCAATTGCTCTGCCACTTCGCAAAGCTCATCATACCATTCCTTGCCGAACTTCTCAATCAGCGGACCTTCCAGGAACTTATAAACCGGAAGATTCAACTCCTCACCCTTCTTGATGGCATCCTTGCAGATGCGCCACTTGTTATAGTTGATGCCATACACTTCGTTTCCGAAATCCTTGGCACGGATAGGATACAAGGCACAGGAGATAGGCTTTTTAAACTTCGACTTGCCTTCGCGATAAGCACGCTCCAGGGCACAGAGGCAACAGTTCGGAATCGTATGTCCATCGCCCAGGTCCTTCAAATCCTGATAGCAGGTAAACACACAGTCCTTACCGTTCACGATGCTCGTTACCAAATCGCCTTCAATATCGGTATAAGCCACACCCTGCTTATCAATGATAGCCTGGGCAGAAGCCGAGAGATCATCCCAAACCACATCGAGCGCATCCTCTATCTCCATGATTTCATCCAGGGTAACAGGAGCTCCCGCATCGCCTTCGATGCAGCACTCACCCTTGCAGGCATCAAGGTCGCAACAGAATTTTTCAGTGATGATATCAGGTGAAACCAACACGTTGCCCACCTGCAGAATACGCAGTTCGTCTTTCTTCATAATGTTTCTTGAGATGAATAAATGTCTTTGATATATATTAAATAATGATAGCTACCCATGAATGGATAGCTATATATAAATAGGTGTGCCTACCATTGGATAGGCGCAATTCCGTTCTGCTGCAGATACGCATTGCAGCGGGAGAAATGATGATTGCCAAACCATCCGCCACGGTTGGCAGATAATGGCGAAGGATGCACACTTTCCAATATCAGGTGCTTGCTCGTATCGATGAGTTTTGCCTTGCTTCGGGCATAACCGCCCCAGAGGATAAACACCAAGTGTTCCTTATCCTTGCTGAGCGCCTGGATAGCGGCATCTGTGAATTGCTCCCAGCCCTTGCGCTGATGGCTCGCTGCCTGATGGGCACGAACGGTAAGCGTGGCGTTGAGCAACAAGACTCCCTGCTTTGCCCAGCGGGTCAAATCGCCCGTGGCTGGCATCGGAGTGCCGAGATCCATCTGAATCTCCTTGAATATATTAATCAATGATGGTGGGAAAGTGATTCCATCTGGCACAGAGAAACTCAATCCCATCGCCTGACCCGGCTCATGATATGGGTCTTGTCCGATAATCACTACCTTCACATCATCGAAAGGACAAAGATTGAAGGCATTGAAAATCAAACGGCCCGGAGGATAACAGGGTGCACGCAGGTATTCCTCTTTCACGAAGTTTGTGAGGTCAACAAAATACTGCTTGTTGAACTCGTCACCTATATGCTGTCTCCAACTTTCTTCTATCTTTACGTCCATGATGTTTTAAGTTAAAGAAGTCAAGGCTCCAAAAAGCCTTGACTTCCGAAATTATTATTAGTCAATAATCAAGTTCTCACCTGTCATATCAGCTGGCTGCTCCAAGCCCATGATGTGGAGGATAGAAGGAGCAACGTCTGCCAAACGGCCATCCTTAACGGTAGCTGAGTTGTTGTCAGTTACGTAGATGAATGGAACTGGGTTCAAAGAGTGAGCGGTGTTTGGTGTACCGTCCTCGTTGATAGCGTGGTCTGCATTACCGTGGTCAGCGATGATGATAGCCTCATAATCGTTAGCCTTGGCAGCCTCGATAACATCCTTTACGCAGTTGTCAACAGCGTGAACAGCCTTAGCGATAGCGTTGTAGATACCAGTGTGACCTACCATATCACCATTAGCGAAGTTTACAACGATGAAGTCGTACTCCTGAGTGTTGATAGCACCAACCAGCTTATCCTTTACCTCGTAAGCGCTCATCTCTGGCTTCAGGTCGTATGTAGCTACCTTTGGAGAAGGAACCAGGATACGGTCCTCGCCCTCGTATGGAGTCTCACGACCACCATTGAAGAAGAATGTTACGTGAGCATACTTCTCTGTCTCTGCAGTGTGGAGCTGCTTCTTGCCCTGAGCGCTCAAGTACTCACCGAGAGTGTTCATTACGTTCTCCTTAGGGAAGAGGATGTGAACGCCCTGGAAGCTTGCATCGTATGGAGTCATGCAGTAGTACTGCAAGTCCTTGATGGTGTGCATGCCTTCCTCTGGCATATCCTGCTGAGTCAATACCTGTGTCAACTCCTTGGCACGGTCGTTACGGTAGTTGATGAAGATAACAACATCACCCTCCTGGATAGTACCGTCAACCTTAGAGTTATTGATTGGCTTGATGAACTCGTCAGTTACGTCCTCATCATAGCTCTCCTGCATTGCCTTCACCATATCGTCAGCCTGCTTACCCTTACCCTCAACGAGCAAGTCGTATGCTTCCTTCACACGGTTCCAACGCTTGTCACGGTCCATAGCATAGAAACGACCTACGATGCTTGCGATGTGTGCACCATTCTTGTCGCAGCAAGCCTGCACCTCCTCGATGAAGCCCTTACCGCTCTTAGGGTCTGTATCACGACCATCCATGAAGCAGTGAACGTATGTCTCCTTCAAACCATATTCCTTACCAATCTCAATCAACTTGAAAAGGTGATCCAAAGAAGAGTGAACACCACCGGTAGAAGTCAAGCCCATCAAGTGGAGCTTCTTACCTGTCTTCTGAGCATAGCTGTAAGCGTTGATGATCTCCTGATTCTTCAAGATGTCACCGCTCTCGCAAGCCTTGTTGATCTTAACGAGGTCCTGATATACCACACGACCAGCACCAATGTTGAGGTGACCTACCTCAGAGTTACCCATCTGACCGTTAGGAAGACCTACGTCCTCGCCACAAGTCTGGAGAGTAGAATGTGCTGAAACTGCTGTCAAATAATCGAGATAAGGAGTTGGAGTCTTGAAGATAACATCACCCTTATCATGCTTACCGATTCCCCATCCGTCGAGAATCATTAAAAGAGCTTTTTTTGCCATAATTACATAAAATGATTTAAATTCGAATTTCGACTGCAAAGTTACAGTAAATCGGAGACAAAACAAAACAAAAGAGGTTTTTTTTTGTTTTTTTATTGTTAAGAGGGATTTTAACTTTTTTAGTTCATTTTTATTTGGAACATAACATTATTTTTTGTATCTTTGCAACTGATAATATCTTATTATTATCCCAATGATTATGCAAGAAACGAACAATATATTAGCAATATTAGACAACTACCTCCACGACAATCCTGATGAGATTGCAAAGGAGATGGCAAACGACTTCAGAAAACGAAGAATAGAGAAGAATCTGACACGTGAGCAAGTGGCAGACAAGTCAGGCGTTGCCGTCAGCAACATCACCAGATTCGAACAAAAGGGCCTCATCTCCCTCAAAAATCTGATAGGTATCGCCATAGCTTTGGAATACACCTCAGAAATCAAGAACGTCTTCTCACAACCCAAGTACTCCACCATGGAGGAGTTGCAACAGATAAAAAGAAACGCTAACAAGAAAAAGGCTTACAGACAATGAAACATATAGAATCTTTAGCCGTAAAATATCACCAGGAGAAAGTCGGCACACTGTCATTAAGTGCCGATGGAAAGGTATGCACCTTCGAATATGACAATCAGTGGTTGGCATCTGGCTTTAGTATATCTCCGTTGGAATTGCCACTGAAGCCCGGTCTTTTCATTGCCAAAGCCACCCCTTTCAACGGGAACTTTGGCATCTTCGAAGACAGCCTTCCCGATGGATATGGTAGATACCTATTGCATAAAGCCTTGCTAAAAGAGGGTATCAACGACTTTGAGCTATCTGCTCTCGACCGACTGAGCATCGTGGGCAATGGAGGTATGGGCGCATTGACCTACGAACCTATAACTTCTATCCAGACTGGACACGAGATAGAGGACTTTGACCTTTTACAAACCAAAGCCTTGGAAGTATTGAAGGAGCAACAGGATAATGACGCAGGATTATTATTATATAATAGTGGTAATAGTGGCGGTTGTCGCCCGAAAGCCATTTTCACAAATGAGGATGGTCATTGGTTGGTTAAGTTTCGCCATACCTATGACCCTCAAGATATGGGAAAGCAAGAGTATCTTTATAATGAGATAGCCAAGCAATGTGGTATCCAAGTACCCGACTTCAAACTGGTAAACAACAAGTATTTTGCCTGCCGTCGCTTCGACATTTCTCCAACAGGCAAACGCATTCACGTAGCCACAGCTGGAGCCTTGCTCAACATTTCCCTTTCCAACCCCATTCTCGATTATCTCAACCTTTTGGCGCTTACAGGTTATCTTACTCAGAGCCAGGAGGATGTGGAAGAGATGTTCCGCCGCATGGTTTTTAACTATATAATGGACAACAAGGACGACCACTGCAAGAACTTCTCTTTCTTGGTTCAGAAAGAGAGCGATGGCAAATGGCACTGGCATTTAGCTCCTGCCTACGACCTCACCCATTGCACCGAGGGATATAATGGTGAACACGCAACATCTGTAAATGGAACTGGGCATCCGACCGTAGAGGATATGATTGCCGTTGGTGTAAAGAATAAAATGAAGGAAAAGAGATGCCGAGAAATTTATAAAGAAATAACTTTACCGATTAAAAGTGGTGAAAATATCTCTTAAGGGAAGATTTTATTTCCCTTAAGGAAAAATATATTTTCCCTTAAGGCTAAGAATAAATATCCTTAAGGGAAAATTTCCAATCTCTTCTTCCCCCATTTTACGGGCGTTTTTTCTAGATTGCCTCTTCCTGGAATATTATTTACATTGGCAATTCTGACATCACGCCGTTGATTGCTGCCCTTTATCATTTACCCCAGTGCGCCATTCAGTTGGCGTTTTGCCAGTCTTCTCTTTAAAGATGCGATAGAGATAGGTGCGAGCGGAGAAGCCGCACTCGGCTGAGATAAGGTCATTGCTATATTGGGGGAACTGGCGCATCATCGTCTTTGCTGCCTCGAAACGGATGTTGGCTAGCCAGATTCTGAAGGTGGTATCAAGACACTTGTCGAAGTATAGCGTCAGCTCCGCCCTGGTGATGCCTATGCTGTCCGATAGGGTGAGCATGTTGACGGCGGTGTCTTTATAGCCATTGCCGAGGCACCACTGTTGCAGTTTCTCTTCGATGATGGCTTTTTGCTCGTCGGTGAGAGACGGCTCTGAAGATTGATTGCCACCTTCAGTGGTTGCATCAGCCGACAGTTCGGCTTCGGAAGAGGTTACAGAAGATGCTCCCCCATTCCTGGTTTCTGCATATCTCTGGGCTACGATTCGCTCGGCTTCATCATCAAGAAGCGACTCGGTAGGCACATAGTTGGTGCCCAGGGAGATGAAGGTGAGGGTGAAGAAGAGCAGGGCGCAGAGCACCATGGGACCTACTATTATTAATAAGGTGGTGGAAAGGATGGCGAAGGGCATCACAAGAGCGGCAAGGCAGAGGAGGATGAGGCTCACTCGGGAGTATCTCACGTAGGACTGGATGTCGTTGGCTGTCATCCTCTCCAGCATCTTCTTGCGCTTCTTCATCTCGCGGCTAACCATTACCACGTCATAGACTACGCTGGCTGCATAGAAGAGGAGCATCACGTAGAGCCACCAGCCGATGTGCTGGCTGCCGCTATGCAGATAACCGATGGCGCAGGTGAGGTAGATGGCGGCGCAGAGCACCGTACTCACGATGACCATGTGACGGCGACGGGGTTGGGTGGCCTCGACATTGTAGATGCCATAGGCGATGAGGGCGAAGCTTGGGGTATAGATCAGCATGTTGACGATGGCTCCGAGGTCATTGCCCGAAGCCCTGATTCCACCCTGTATCTGTGCGAGATACTGAAAGGCGAGCATGAAGAAAGCTATAACGATGAGCCAGCGAGAGTGCTCGTATCGCTTGTTCTCCCATTTTACGTACAAACGGCTCATCACCAGCAGGGCTGCATTAATCACCATGAAGATGAGGCAGCCAAATTGAAGCAGGTATAATGTGTTCATTGTTTCCATTCAATGTTACTATTCAATGTTTCTATTCTTTATTTTGCTGCAAAGGTACGTTTTTTATTCGACAATGCCAACAAGGGGAGGATTTTTTCAACGTTTAGTTTTAACTTTTATCACGATGAAAGGGTCTACACACCCTTTTGTCGAGGTGTATAGACCCTTGGAACAACCGCAAAATGTAGGGTTGTAAAATATGCCTGCTACTCTATTGAGTAATTCGGCTTTTATAAAACACTATACTATGCAGGATCACAATCTTCATCAGTGAAATAGATCTTATCATAGTTTTTGGGTGGATAATTCTCTGACCCAGCTAAAAGCGTAGTAGAAGTTTCCAACTCAACTACAACCATTGATGGTTTCTGATATTTCTTTTTCATACTTATTATTTTTTTTATTTTATATATTTCTTTCCATTCTTGATATAGATACCCTGAGTAGGTTCCTTGCTGAGCTTGCGACCTTGCAAATCATATATGCCAGCTTTTGCAATGTTATCAGCCTCGTTACTGGTTATCACTTGCACGTCTTTTATGCCAGTAGTCGCACCCTCGCCAATCATATCAATGCGAATAGTACGTGACTTCGTATTCTGAGGCAAACTGGAGCCATTGCGATCACTTACCGTGAGATACCAACGTTGTGCTCCAAGAGTCCTTCCAGATATGAATGGTGCTATGAGACCTTGTTTGTTAAGAGCATATACTGTGACAGATGGGTCATCTTGTCCTAATCCACTTTGTGGTGTGTAGATGCCGATGAAGTCATACTTGCGAGTCATACTCATACAATCGTATTTCTTCGATTCTGCCTTATGCAATTTGGCATTACTGATGGTAATGGTCTTGCTTCCACTGTCACTGCCGCTTGTTCTTGCCACGTATGGCATATTGGCATCGAACTCTCCAGAAGTGGCTTTCTTCACTTCGAGCACCGTCTCATAGCCACTGCCATCTTCCTTTTCATATTCATGGAAGTTGTTGATGCTTGCCACGGTGATGCCGTTGTCGGTCCAATCTGTAGCTTTAGCCTCGAAAGGAACATATACAGCCTGCCATTGGTCTGCGCCGAGATAGTTGCGGGTATAGTTCAGCGTTGGGGCAGTGAAGTCCACAGGGCTATCGTAAGCCGCATTGTCTTTGATGTCAACAGGTGCGGCTGCCGTGTATGAACCGTCAGTATTAGCAGTCAGCTCCAAGTCGTTGCCATCAATGCCACAGAAGTTCTTGATGTACATGAAGTTCGCCTGGCATCGCTGGCAGGTGGAGCTATAAAGACCATCTGCCAACAGAGTCTCCGTACCCTTGTCGTGCTTGTCGTACTTCTCATTCTCCGTATTGCTGTAAATCTTCACTTGCTTGTCAACGCAGGTGCAATAGCTGTAGTATACAGTATTGCCATCTTTTGGGGTAAGCACTGGATACTCATCACCATCCTCGCCCAACTTCTGATACCATGCCAAGGTGCTTCCTTCTGCAGGGGTAGATGTAGAGCCGTTAAGTAGCCATGCCACCTCACCGCTCTTTATCTGCTGTTTTGTGAATGCCTTGACCACGTCAGCTTCAACCTTTCCGTCTTCGAAAGTCAGACTTCCGCTACCAACTATTTTAATTTTCTCAGATGAATTGTTCAGCAATGCCTCCTTGTTGTAAGCTACAATACCCTTTGCGGTTAGTGTACCATCTACATAACCTATAATGATTCCTGAAGAGCCTTTTGTATTCGTCACATCTCCATAACTGAACACATTCTGGATACTGCTGTTATCCAACGTTTGTCCTGCTATGCCACCAGCATACCAACCTGTACTTGTAATCTTGCCATAGTTGGCGCAATCTTCGATACTTGTTTTATAAGCATGCCCTATGATTCCACCAATACATTGATTACTACCGCTTTCAACGGTTCCGTAATTGGTACAGCGCTTGATGTTTTTTTGATCGCTAAAACCTGCAATTCCGCCAACAGACCCTGTACCCTTCACGCTGGAGCGATTCTCGCAGTTTTCGAGATTTATTTTAGCACATCCAACAATACCGCCAGTATAGACTTGTCCTATTACAGTACAATTGTTTGTGGTTTTAATGCCCTTTATATGTGCTGGAGGATTCGCGGATGCATATCCTGCCAAGATACCAGTGCCTGTAGTGTTCACATTCTCCACCTTGGCATTGTCAAAGATAAGGTCTTGGATAGTCGCACCGTCAGTAAAGCCGAAAAGCCCCACGTAGTTTTGTGCTGTCTTGATATAGAGATTGGAGATGGTATGTGCCTGACCGACCATCTTTCCCTTCCACCGATTATCGCCATTGCCTATCGGAATCCAACTCAAGAGTTCCTTGCCGTCTTCAGCCGCATGGCAGTAGTTCTTGAGGTCGATATCCGCAGTCAGCTTGGCAGATGCCGAAGGGTGAGTAGTTCCAGCTGCTTCGCTATCGTCCACGATCGTTCCGTTCACATAGTCGCGGAACCAAGCCAAGTGGCAAGGTTTGGCTATCAGGTACACCCCACTTTCCTGTGAAGGCTTCACTGCCACATAATGCTGGCAACGGTCGCAATAGCCATCCTCATTGCTGTGATGTCCAAGGGCAGGCTGATCTGCGTTCGTTACATCAGTCAATTCCTTGGTCAACTGGTCGTCGGAATATGTCCTAAGGCAGTCCTGACATTGCCAATATTCCTTGGTTGCCGCCTCGGTGCAAGTAGCGTTTGTTGCAACGTGGTGATTTATTGTCTGTCCGTGTTGATAATTGATTGCGGAACTGGTAGGATTGTTGGTGAAACTACCCGTCACCACCTCATTAGTTTTGCAATTTAAAGTCAAATTGTCAGGATAAACCTGATGTTCCGAGCCAATGACGGGATAGATGTCTCCATCATTAGCCAGATTCTGTCCCCATTTTGCTTCGCTCGAAGCATTTCGCTGGAGCAGATAGGCAACAACACCGCTTTTCAGCTGGGTCTCTTTAAATCCTGTTGCGTTATCTTCTGAGAGATTGCCACTTCCGAAGGCTTTTATAGTTTTCTCTTGGCCGTTTACAGTCAGCTTTGCGCCACTATAGTATGCCACCATGCCTTCAGTAGTCCCTTTGGAAGAATAGCCAAAAGCCATGCCTACCTTTTGTGTGCTTTGCGTGGCACAGATGCTGCCATAGCTGAACACGTTCTGTATCTTGCCTTTGTCTACAAAACCTGCCATGCCAGCAACACGATCAGTACCTTTTACAGTTCCATAGTTGGCGCAGTCTAGGATCGTTCCACTACTGAAATAACCAACCAAGCCACCAACATTCTGACTTGTTGTCGTTACATTTCCATAGTTGGCACAAGCGATTATGGAATTACCTGCTCTACTGTATCTGCCGAAAAGACCGCCGACATCTTTGATTCCTTGTACCGTGGCGTAGTTCACGCAGTTGCTCGCGTTGCCATCAAGGGATCCTGCAATACCACCAGTATAGTCATTACCTCCATTTACCTGGCAAGTTTTTGATATTTTGATATTTTGAAGGGTGCTTTCATTTTCTGCATCACCAACCAAAATTCCTGTGTAGTTGTTCGTATTTGTCACATTTGCATTCTCAAAGGTTAGGTTCTTGATAGTGCTTTGAAAGGTATAACCGAAAAGTCCTGCTTGCTGATTCTCAGTCTTGATAGAAACAGTCTTGATATAAAGGTTGGTGATGGTCTTTCCATTTCCGTCGAAAGTGCCTCGGTACTTATATTTATCATTTCCAATAGGCTCCCAGCTCAGTTCTACTAATTTTTTAGACGCATCAGCCGCATGGCAAAAGTCCTTTAGATCAATGACCTCAACATTATCTGCAATCTTAGCGCAAATTTTATTATTTCCGCCATTCACCTGATTGCGGAACCAAGCCAGTTCGGCAGCTTTTGTGATAATGTAAGGAGTGCCTGTACTTCCGTCACCATCTGACGGTTGACTTGCCGTCTGTGCCCATCCCCATTGCGGAATGAGCAATGCCATCACGAGCATCAGCAGCGTGAATAGCATGTTTCTCTTTCTTTTGTTATTCATATCAATATGTTTTATTGTTTGTTATTTTGCAAAATTACATTCTTTTTCTTATCTATCCAAACCTCTCCACCAGACAACCGAAATCGCTATCCGAACGGCTTATTTTATCCATGTTAACAGGTAAATCATGGAGGTTATGATGACCATAAGTATAAGCCAGAGATATAGATAAAATTGCTCCTGCCTGATGAAATCTACAAGACTTGGACGAGCCTTGTAGTTGTCATCAAGATACATCCTATACTCACGTATGGCTACGCAAGCGAAGAGGATGCCTAGCAGGATAACGGCTGAGCCTAAGATGAGGCTGAGCTCCAGATCTGCTGTCATTGTTGTGTTGAATATCTTTTCCATGGTGCAAAAATAGTGTTTTTCTTTGTAAAAAGGTGTCTACTTGCTCAACTTTTGTGTCTACTTCCTATCATTTAGGTGTCTACTTCCTAGGAAGTAGACAGTGCTTTTCGTAAAATTTGGTGTTTTTTCGAGATTACAAGAACTGCGTGAGATACACAGGCAAGAAGAGTGTCTGCTCATCCTTCTGCAAATCCTTGGTATAGATGAGGTATCGCTGGAACACTCTGCTGGAGAATTTCTGGCAGAAAGCATCGAGCGAGGCATGGCGCTTGTAACCAGATGACTTCACCTCTATAGGGCAAACCTTGTTGCCACGAGAGAGGAGGAAGTCTATCTCGTAATTGTGCTTGCCAGTCTCTGTTGGGAATGTATAATAGAAGAGCTTGTTGCCCGATGCGGTTAGCATCTGCGCCACCATATTCTCATATACATATCCAAGATTGGCATCCAGCTTGTCACTCATCAACTTCTGGTAGATGATGTTCTCTGTGAAATCCTTGTCCTTGAAAGCCAAGGTGATAAAGAGACCAGTATCGGCTACATACATCTTGTACTTAGATACATCCATGGATAGCGACATGCCGACTCCTGGGTCGTTGGCATGATACGCCATGTTGATGGTGCGAGATTCTCTAAGCTCAGAGATGAGCTGGAGCACTTTTTCGGAGTTTGCATCGCCAATGGCACTTGCAACCTGATAGCGTGAGGCATTGCTGTTGAGTTGAGCAGGGATGGCATCAAAGAGCGAGGATATTCTTCCTGATGGGTCAATCTTGTAGAAATCATCTTCGTATAGTTGGATAATGCCTCTTTTCACCCTATCTACTTCTTGCAGGTTGTTGCTCTCTATGTATTCACTTACAGCTTGTGGCATTCCGCCTACAACCATATAGGTACGGAAGTCTCGCATCAGTTTGCGAGTTACTGCGTCACCGATGCTCATTTTCTTGTCGAAAAGCATTCTGAGTTGCGTGATGGTGGTGGTATCCCCCAAAGCCCATTTGAACTCTTCGTAATCCATGGGATGCAAAGATATTTTCTCTTCTTCGCTCGGAATCACGATGTCTTTCACGTTCTTGCGGATGGAAATCAGTGAGCCTGTTTCGATGTAATCGTATCGCCCATCGGCAACCAAATGCTTGATGGCTTGGCGAGCCTTAGGGCATTTCTGAACTTCATCGAAGATAATCAGTGATTTATGCTTTATGAGCGATACTCCCAATCTGAATTGTAACTGCATGAAGAAGTATTCGAGGTCGCTAATATGGTCGAAGAGTTCTACTATCTCTTTTGATGCGATAGAGAAGTCTATTAGAACATAAGAGTCATATTCGTTTTCTGCAAACTGTTTGGCAAGCGTGGATTTTCCAACACGTCTGGCACCTTCTATCATGATTGCAGTCTTCCCTTTTCGATTGGTCTTCCAATCGAGCAACTTGTTATACAGTTTTCTTTTGAATATCCTCATAATCTTTTCTTGTTAATGTCTTAATTTGGGTGCAAATATACGCAAAAAAAATGTTTCCTCAAAATCTTTTTGGGTAAAATGTCCCATATTCTCAAAATCTTTTTGCAAGAAATATCCGATATTCTCATAATCTTGCATCTGTGAAAGTAAACTTAGTCGTTGATGAAACGGAGATTCCTAAATAGTAAAAAGCTATCACTTGACCATCAATCAAGTGATAGGCTTTCTTATTCACATATTATCCTTACTTTCGGGAAAATATTACTTACTTCTGCTTCAGATAGTTCAACTGAACCTTAGGAGCGCAGGCATTGCTTGTCTTCTCGGTGTATTCTGCCACCTTCAATGTAGCAGTACCCTTGATGTTCTCCACATCGCTACCTACCTTGAAGAGATAGTTACCAGCATCTACCTTCCACTGGCTGTTGGCCTCATCGAAGCTGGCAAGATCGCGCTTTTCGAGGGTCATCTTCAAAGTCTGGCTCTCACCTGGATTCAGCAACTTGGTCTTGCCGAAGGTCTTGAGTTCCTTGGCTGGCTTCTCGTAAGCACCCTTTGGAGCGGTGACATAAACCTCAGCAACTTCCTTGCCGGCAACCTTACCGGTATTCTTGATGGTTACGCTTACCTCAATATTGTTGCCTTTAGCCTTGACAGATGGTTTGCCAAACTCGAAAGTAGTATAGCTCAAACCATAACCGAAAGGATAAGCCACATTCTTCTTGAAGGTGTCGAAGTAGCGGTAGCCTACATAGATATCCTCCTCGTGATTGCTATAATCGTAACCCTTGATATTACCCTTGCTCCAATCCTGCAGGTTCTTGTAGGTGTACATATCGTAATCCTTGGCGAAATTGGCAGTAGATGGATGATCGGTAGCAGCGATAGGCCAGGTCATGGTCAACTTACCCGATGGATTCACTTTACCGGTCAGGATATCAGCAACAGAGTTACCACCCTCGATACCTGGCTGCCAAGCTACAAGAATAGCATCCACACGGTCTCTCCAGCTGGCTGTCTCCATCACAGAACCAGAGTTGATGATCACAATCACCTTCTTGCCCTTGGCATGGAAAGCATCAGATACACGGAAAATCATATCCTGCTCTATCTGACTGAGATTGAACTCACCATTGATCTGGCGATCCATTCCCTCACCTGCCTGACGGCCGATGGTGATGATGGCTGCGTCTGCCTTTGGCTCCTCGCTGGCTACACAACGCTCAGTAATCTCGATTTCATCGAGCTTAGGCTGACCCTGATCCAGGAACCACATCATCGGATTCTTGTCTGCCTTCAACTTAGCCTTGGCATACTTCACATAATTCTGATAGATTTCCGTAAGCTGAGGAGTAGTTGCCACACCGATGTTCTTCAAACCGGTAACCATATCTACAGAATAGCCAACATTAACGGCTCCACTACCAAGACCTCCCGACATGAAGTCGTAAGAATTGACACCGAAGAGCGCTACGGTCTTCAAGCCCTGGATAGGAAGAGCGGCATCATTCTTCAGAAGCACCATACCCTCGGTAGAACTCTGACGGGTGATGGCTGCATGAGCCTTCAAGTCTGGCTCACCACTATATTTATATCCCTTGAATCGAGGAGTCTTCACAATATATTCGAGCATACGGCGAACATTGCGGTCCACATCCTTGATATCCAACTTGCCATTCTTTACGGCATCAACAATATCCTGCACCTGAGCTGGATAACCCGGCATCATCAGGTCGTTGCCTGCCTCAACTTCCTGTTCCAGCGGAAGGTCGGCACGCTTACCAATCCAGTCGGTCTCCACGATTCCCTTATATCCCCAGTCGTTGCGGAGAATATCAGTCAAGAGCCCCTTGTTGCCCTGGGCATAAACACCATTGATTTTGTTATAGGCAGACATAATAGTCCAAGGATTGCTCTTGCGAACCATCATCTCGAAACCCTTCAGATACAACTCACGGAGAGCACGCTGGCTCAATCGCTCATCCACCTTGGTACGGTCAGTTTCCTGGGAGTTTACGGCAAAGTGCTTGGCACTTACACCCACGCCCTGGCTCTGCACACCCTGTACAAAGGCAGTTCCGATAAGACCCGTTACGATTGGATCTTCTGAATAATACTCAAAGTTACGGCCGCAGAGCGGATTGCGATGCAGGTTCATACCCGGTCCGAGCACAACATCACAGCCATACTCCAGGGTTTCGTTACCGATAGCCTCACCCACCTTGCGCACCAGGTCGGTGTTCCAAGTAGAAGCCAGACAGGTTCCGATAGGGAAACCGGTAGCAAAGTAGCTACGGCTGTCACCTTGACGATGAGCATCGATATGAACACCGGCAGGACCATCACACTGAACGGTAGTAGGAATGCCGAGACGAGGGATGGCTACAGTAGTACCCGCAGCACCCGGCACGAACTTCTTCTGATGTCCGAGCATAGCGCCACTGCCCACGAATCCATCGTTACCACCGCCCACCAGCATCTGGGCCTTTTCTTCCAAGGTCATCGCCTTGATTACTTCGTCGATGTTGTTGGCATTCAATTTTGGTGCAGATTGCGCCATCATTGTAGTTGCCATTGCTCCAGCCGCAACGGTAAGAGCCAATTTCTTGTAGTTCATCATTTTGTCGTTTATCTAGTTAGTTATTACTATTCTGTTTTTTTAGTCGTTTCATCAGTTCCATGCAGTCCCTGAGAATACTGCATTTCTTCAAAAACTTGCTGCAAATATAATAAAATAAGGTGGAAACACCAAGCATTTCCACCTTTTTCTTCTCTATTTCTATCAGATTCTTTCCGGATTTAACAAAAGATATAGTAAGAGAATAACATACTATACATATCCCTAACCTAAGGCTAGTCCTGATATTTAATCTGGAAGTAATCAAGCAGACGCTTATAGAAGTCCTGTGCAGTAAGACAAGTATCCATCAGATAACCTTTAATGTGATTCCACTCATGCAATCCTCTATAATAAAACATTTTCAACTCATCTGTAATGATAAACGGAACGATATCATTGCTTAGGCACTCCTTGAACATGATCAGTCGTCCTACCCTTCCATTACCATCTTGGAAAGGATGAATAGACTCAAAGCGCTGATGGAAATCGATAATATCCTCCAGCGTTTTTACTTTCTTGGCATTATACTCCTTCAGCAACCTTACCATTTCCTTATGAACCATTTTCGGTTCACAAGTATCAATGCCCCCCACTTCATTTGGAAATCGCTTGTAATCTCCCACCATAAACCAATCTTTGGTACTATCAGAAGTACCTGACTTGAGGATAAGATGAAGTTTCTTGATGAAGTCTTCGGTCAACTTCTCATCAGCCTGCTCGATAATCAAATCGATACACCTGAAGTGATTGGTTGTCTCAATGATATCATCCACCCTTACACTTTGGTCTGTAATGCCTATCGTATTGGTTTCAAAAATAAAACGAGTCTGCTCATGCGACAACCTGCTTCCTTCGATATGATTGGAATTATAGGTTAAGTCTATTTGAGTACGATGATAAATGCCTCCTTTCAGCTTCATATTCTTCTGTTCCCGAAGGATAGAAAGAAGTGGAGAAACCTGTTGCTTCTTGGATTTACGCATAGGCAAGGTTGCATCGGCAGGAATATTCCATGTCTTTCCCACCAACACTACTCCCTCAATTTTCCCGGAAGCACAATAATTACGCGCAGTTCGTTCTGATACCCCATACTTCTGCGCAAACTCTTTCACTGATATATAATCCATAAATTATCGGCAAGTTTATGTTTGAATTTCGACTGCAAATATAATACTTTTTGCCGATAACGGCAAGAAAACAACGAAAAAAGCAATCATCATCCCTCTTTTTTGCCGATAACGGCAAGAAAAACCGCCCAACTGCTGATGTGCGACCACATATCAGCAGTTGGGCGGTTTTAAATATATATTGCGATAACTTACTTCGCTGTATCCTTCGAGCTTCGCTTATCACGGCGATAACTGCGATAATCATCCAGCGGAATCTCAATATCAGGTTCCACCAGCTCACCCTCACGTGGCAAGGCGAACTTCTGATACTTGATGTTCAAGCCACGCTCTATCCACATACTCTCATAATAGGTCTGGATAGAGAGAATCTTACGGGTTTCCTCATCGATACCCTCCTGATGATAGAGGTCCTCGGTGCGGAAGAGTACAGGCAGATGGTTGCCATCCACCATATAAGTGGTGTAGGTGAAGAGAAAGTTGGAGTCCGTCTTCAGATGGATGATACCGCCATCCACGAGGAAGTGGCGATAACGGTTCATGAAGTATGTAGATGTAAGACGCTTGCGAGGGTTCTTCATCTGCGGGTCAGAGAAGGTGAGCCAGATTTCCTGCACCTCATCCTCGGCAAAGAAGCGGTCGATAATCTCGATGTTGGTACGGAGGAAAGCCACGTTCTTCTGTCCTTCCTCTATCGCCTTCTTGGCACCGGTCCACATTCGTGCACCCTTGATATCCACACCGATGAAGTTCATCTCTGGATAGAGCTTGGCAAGTTCCACAGTATATTCACCCTTGCCGCATCCCAACTCCAGCACGATAGGGTTATCATTGTGGAAATACATCTCACGCCACTTGCCCTTCATATCGAAAGGCACGTCATCTACAACACTATATGGATACTGGAACACGTTCTCGAAACGCTCCATATCCGCAAACTTAGCTAATTTTCCTTTGCTCATTGATTCTTTTTTTCTTCGTTTGGGTACAAAGGTAATCATTTACCGATAATTATACAAATCGTATAATAGAAATTGTATAATATTAACGTAAAAAGAATCGCCAGAAAGCTATTCCGCCTGAATACCGAAGTACTCGTTGAGTTCGGCGATGGCAGCGCCATCAGCATTCGGAAGATCCTTCACCAACTTGCCTTTCTCCAGCAGGAGGATGCGAGAGGAAATGTCGGCAACGAAGTTGAGGTTGTGGCTGGAGATGATGACCGTGGTGCCCTGCTCCTTGCAGATACGCTGAATCATGTGGGCGATAGTCATCTGGGAAGATGGGTCGAGATAGTTGAATGGCTCATCCAGGAGAAGAACCTTCGGATTGATGATCATCGCTCCAATGATGCCAATCTTCTGTCGGTTGCCCTGAGAGAAATCACGGAGATACTTCTTGGTTCCCATGATTTCATCGTGCATAAAGCCCTCAAACTGCGCCAGTCGCTCCTGCAAGGTTTTATCGTCGATGTTATAGACATCAGCGATGAAATCGAAGTATTCCTCAGGGGTGAGGAAGTCGATGAGGAATCTGCCGTCGATGTAACTGCCGGTATATTCCTTCCAGGTTTCACTCTCGTTCACCTTCTGTCCATTGCTTTCCACGAAACCATCATCTGCCTGAATCAGGTCGAGAATCAGACGAAGCAAGGTAGTTTTGCCCGCACCATTATTACCTACGAGTCCTATCAGCTCGCCCTTTGCAACACCCAGATTATCAATATCGAGTACGGTATTGCCATTATATATCTTCTTGAGATTCTGAATCTTGATATCCATTATTCTAATGTTTAATGTGTAGTGTTTAATGTTTACTTAGCTTTCCATGAACTTCTCCATGCGCTTATACTTGTTTTTCTCGAAGATGGCAGCAATCTTGGCGATGAACCATTTGTGGATGGCGATGCTGAAAACTGCCAGCGCTACGCAGGTGATAAACCATGCCGTCTCGCCAAAGAAATGATAGATGGCAGCGACGCCAGCCAGCGGGAAGAGGAAGGCGATGGCATAAAGATTGATCTTCAGATTCGCTCCCTGCATGCTGAACATGGAAGTCTGGAATATCTCCAGACGGGAAGAGAAGAGTGCCGTAGGCAGATTGAAGAGATTGATGAACACCGCCAGACAGAAACCGCTGATAAGCACCTGGATTCCGATTCCTGCATGCAGGAAAAGGAACGGAAAGGTGAGCAACAAGGCGACAGCACTCACTGCCATATAATAATAGAAGCAATTCTGCAGCATCTGCTTCACCTTTACCGGCTTGGTCATCAAACCATGGAAGAAGTTTGCCTCAATACCAAAGGTCCATTGCGATAATACCACCGATGGCAGCAGGATGGCACCTGCCACATAAAGGGTAGTCATAGCCACCTTATCCCCCATTTCCTGTCCCGGCTCTAAAGGTATCAGGGCGAAGAGATAGGCATCGAAGAGGAAGATGGCGGTAATCATAATCACCATCGTACGGACACGCTTTGCTCTCAATGTGCCGATATATTGCAGACTGAAAAGGTTGATATGGCTGAATCCACGGAACTTGGAAACCTTCTGTTTCTGCTCGTTATAAATCTTTTCGTGATAGAGATAGACGGTAAGTCCGGTGAATACCGCTCCTACAAGGAAGAAAAGACCTATCCATCCCATATATACCGGGAAGAAAGAAGCCACAAACATATACCCTATTAGCACGGCAAACATTCCCATCCATCCCAATATCAAAGGCCATTTCAGAATCCACTCCGTAGCCTTGCGGTAACAGGTGATATAGATGCCGTTGATGAAAGAGAACCCCAGGAATAGGAAGAAGCTGGCTACAGCCTCAGCTGCCGGCAGGAGATAGATGAACACCGGAAGCGTAAGCACCGGAAGCACATAGTTCCAGAAGCTCACGAGATTGGTAGTGAGCAGGAACTTGTTCCAGATTTTCTCAGGCACAGGGCGCGACTTCACATAATCATCCATTGCCGTGATGTCTCTCTTCATCACCATCTTCAAGATGATGTCAGGAATCAGCATGCCGATTACGATGCCTGCACCCAACAATGCCGGTATCTCTTCTCCCTTCAGTTCTCCTCCACTCTCGGTGAAACCCTGGTAGAAGCCCACGCCCACCATCACATACAGGAAGATGATGTAGCACGCCACGAAGGCATCTCTCTTGCGGAAGTTACGGCGCTGTTGCAGCCACCATAACCTTAATAGTAATTTCAACATAAATCTTTCATTTCATTGGTTTATGAATGCAAAGGTAAACAAAAAAACTCAGAAAACAATAACAAAAAGAAAGAAATAACATAAAAATAACATGAGATAAAAAGAAAAAGATATCCGATGCTACAAAAAAGAAAAACAGCACCTTCCTCTCGAAGATGCTGCTCACTTTCTAAACTAACATTAACTAAATGTATCAACTATTCATCAAAACTATTAAAACCTAAAGCCTATGTTTATGCCTGATTGCCCGAAAAAGGCGGATTACTCATCCGTCTTTACTGGCAAGATATTATCATCCTCATCATAGAAAAGAGGAGCTACCTTTACGCTGCGAAGCCAGGTTGTATCATTTGATGGCACGCAGTCGTGATGGAACAGATACCACTGTCCCTTGTACTCACAGATGCTATGATGGGTTGTCCAACCTACTACAGGCTCCAGGATAACACCCTTATAAGTAAATGGTCCATAAGGATTATCACCCACTGCATAGCAGAGATAATGAGTATCACCCGTAGAGTAGCTGAAGTAATACTTGCCCTTGTACTTGTGCATCCAGCTAGCCTCGAAGAAGCGATGAGGATCATCGGCTGGCAATACCTTACCCTCTTCGTCAACGATGACAACAGGCTTTGGCATTTCAGCAAACTGCTGCACATCATCAGTCATCATGGCTACACGAGATGGTAACGGATTCTCCTTGCCCTCTGGAAGATGCTCATCCTTCAGAGCCTTGTTGTCCTTGTACCACTGAAGCTGACCGCCCCAGATACCACCGAAGTAGCAGTAAATCTTGCCATCATCATCCTTGAACACACAAGGGTCGATGCTGTATGACTTGCGGATAGGGTCAGCATTCGGAACGAAAGGACCTTCAGGCTTATCAGCCACAGCCACACCGAGATGGAACACGCCATTATAATCCTTGGCAGAGAAGATGAGATAGTACTTGCCATCCTTCTCCACTACATCGTTGTCCCACATCTGCTTCTCAGCCCATGGCACATCCTTCACATCGAGAATCACACCATGATCGGTTACCTCGCCTTCCATCACATCGTCCATAGAGAGAACATGATAGTCTTTCATCTGGAAGTGACCGCCATCATCGTCGAAGCTTTCGCCGCTGTCCCAGTCATGAGATGGGTAAACATACAGACGACCGTTAAACACATTGGCAGATGGATCTGCCATATAATCCTTAGGGAACAAATATCTTGCTTTCATTGTTATCTTATATTTAAAGAGATTGATGATATTATCTTAAGAGATTCTATTTGAAGAGATCTTATTTAAAGAGATTGACGATTTCCTTCACCACTGGCTTCACCTCGTTGTTGCGGTCGATGAGCAGCGGATAGTTGGTTCTGCCTGGGATAGGCCAGCCATTCAACCAAGAGTGACCATCGTTGACACCCCAGAAAGTAACACGACTGATGACATCCTTGTGACGCTCTACAATCTTGAAGAGATCGAGATAACGCTGGTTGAAGAGTTTCTGTGCCTTCTTGTTAAGTCCCTTCACGTATGGATTGTACTTCTTCTGAAGTTCAAACTTCTGGCTGATTTCCGCACCGCCGAATCCTTCCGGATTAGGAAGCATGTTCATATCCAGCTCAGTCAGCATCACCTTGACACCTTGACCTGCAAAAGCCTCGATGCTCTTCTCATACTCAGCATAATCAGGATAATCAAAACCATTGTGGCTCTGCATACCTACTGCATCGATGCGGAGACCCTTCGCCTTCAAATCGCGAACCAGCTTGCAGATAGCCTCTCGCTTAGCCGGCTTCGAAGTAGAATAATCATTATAGTAAAGCTCTACGTTAGGATCAGCCTCATGCGCAAAGCGGAAAGCCAGTTCGATGAACTCCGGACCGATAATCTTATAATATAAAGACTTGCGGTAAGAGCCATCATCCTCGAAAGCTTCGTTCACAACGTCCCATCCCTTTACTCTACCTTTATAATGAGTAACCACATTCATGATGTGATTATACATTCTGCCGATGAGCACTTCACGGCTTACCAGATTACCCTTATCATCGGTAAACATCCACTTAGGTGGCTGAGAGTGCCAAACCAGGCAATGACCTATCAAGGTCTTTCCGTTCTTCTCAGCCCAGTCAGCCAGCTTATCGCCATCGGTGAAATCAAAGCGATTCACCTCCGGATGATTCTCCTCGCCCTTCATGCAGTTCTCGGCAACCACCTGGTTAAACTGTTTCTTCACTACTTCCTCACCTGCCGGGTCTTGTCCGTCTGTCAGAGAAGTATTAACGGCAGCACCCACCAGGAAGTACTTGCCCATGGTCTCCTGGAATGTTGGGATTGTCGTATTATTATTGCCTTTCTGGGCAAATGCTGCCGAAGCAAGCATCAAGCCCAATGCAAAAGTCGATATTTTCTTCATGTCTAATTTATATTTTTCTCATTTTAAAATGTTACTTTCCCTGTTTGTGTCGAGCCTCGATCTTCTTGTTGATATCATCGATAACCGCATCTGTCAACTCATACTTCGAGATAATGAAGATGGCGAGCAGCAACAAGGCAGCAGGAATGACACATACCAACCAGAGAATACCCTCCTGAGCCTCAGGAGTCTGCTCCACGGTCTTCGGATTGTAAGCCACGTAAGCAAGGATGGCTGGAGCCACCACACTACCCAAGGTCATACCCGCCTTGAAGAAGATGCCCGTCAAGGCATTCACGATACCTGCTATACGCTTGCCACTCTTATACTCTCCATAAGAGATAACCTCAGGAACAAGAGCCCACATATAACCCGTAGCTACAATAACACCCGTTGACTTAACAAACTGGGCGATATAAACGAGCATCATACTTGGCTGCTCCATCTTTGCTACCAGATAAAGGAATACCATACCCACGATGGCGATGCCCAGGAACACATAGAACATGTTCTTCTTGCCGATTGCCTTCTTGATCATAGGCACCAGTGGCATGAAGATGAACGATGGTGCCGAACCCAAACCCATGAAGATGGAAAGCTGCTCGGAGGTTCCGTGAAGGTTGCTGTTCATGAAGTAAGCTCCTGCCGCATTGCCGATAGACATCATGGCGAAGGCGGTGATGAAGAAGAAGGCTATGACACGCAAAGGACGGTTGTGGAAAAATTCCATCCAAAGGTCGCTTATCTTCACATTGGCACTCTCCTCGGCATTCATTACCACACGCTCCTTACACTGTGAGAAACAGAAGAGGAGCAACAACAAACCTATGACGGCATAGATGGTCATGGTGGTAAACCAAGCCACCGGATCCTTAGGCAAACCATCCGACTGCTGGTCGGTAAAGTATGCGATGAGCAATGGAAGGCCTGAGCCTACAGCCAAACCGCCACAGTTTGCCATAAACATACGAACTGACGTCAACACCGTGATTTCATCGGTATCACGAGTCAGCGATGAGTTCAAGGCTCCATAAGGTACATTGATAAATGTATAGAGCAATGTCATGGCAATATATGTGATATAGGCATAGAGCAGGGATGGTGCAAAGCCATTCCAGAAGCAGAGGATGGCAAAGCCCGAAAGTGGGATTCCTACGAATACCAGATAAGAGCGATACTTACCCAACTTAGGATTGTGCTTATCTATAAGGGCACCTACAATAGGGTCCCAAATCACATTTGCAACATTTCCTACCGTAAACATCACGGAAACGTCAACTGCATCGAGTCCATAGATATCTGTATAGAAGAACAACAAGTACATACATGTTGTCTGGAAGATGAGGTTTTGTGCCAAGTCACCAGATCCGAATCCGATGCGCTGCAGCCAACTCAGTTTGTAGAATCCCTTAGATTCCTGTGAATTCTTTTCCATATCTTTATTCTTTTATTTCAATTTTTCTGCGGCAAACTTGCCCATAGCTTCATATCCCTTAGGGTTGAGATGCAACCAGTCGTCTGAATATTCAGCCTTCAGGCGCTGAGGGTCTTTCGGGTCGCGGGTTAATTCATCGAAATCGATGACCTCATCAAAGGCACCGCTCTTTCTAATCCATTCGTTCACGGTTTGGCGCATTGCCTCATGCCAGAAGGAATACCATCCGTTGCCCTTGGTTGGAGTGATAGTTCCGCCATATACCTTGATTCCCTTTGCCTTGGCTTTTGCTATCAGCACCTTGTAGCAGGCAATCAGGGTATCTGTCATGTGCTCATAATTACCGCCGCAGCAACCGATATCGTTGGTTCCCTCAAAGATGATGAGCTTATCCACACCTGTCTGTCCCAGGATGTCACGGTCGAAACGCTTCATGGCTGGTTCGCTCAATCCGCCTTGCACCACGCAGTTGCCACCGATACCGAGATTCAACACACCGTATGGCTTCTCCGCATTCAGGGCATCCGAGAGGAAATCGGTCCAACGGTTCTGATGGTTGGTAGTACTTCCACGGCCATCGGTGATAGAGTTTCCGAGGATAGCCACCACAGGGGTAGCCTTATCGGTCTTCACATCAATGGCTGAAAGATTGTACCAGTGGTCAGCCTTCTCCTGCTTATCGAAAGCAGCATCCGTTGGCTTCACCGCCTTGCCCTTCACATTACTAACAATATAAGATGTGGTACGTGAACCACGATGAGAAGTTGCATTCACAGGAGTCTGCTTGCCATAGTCGATGGTAATCGTAAGGCGTTGACCACTCTTCAAGGCATACTTCAAATCGTCAGAGAAGATAGCCTTTCCCGGAGCGATAGTTACATTCTTCTTGCCATTGAATTTAAGATACTTCACCGTCTTAGCATGAATTCCCCAGTTGCTAGGAACATCTGTATCTGCAATATACACCGATTTGATTTCCACCGGTTCCTTGCTCTGTTCATTGCTGAGCTTTACTCTGAGTTCCTCTCCGCCAAAGGATACATGAACCACCTGTCGGCAAGAGCGGTTGCTCAAGCTTTCCTTAGGCATATCTCCTTTGCCAGTCCATTCCACTGCAGTAGCCCAAGAGCCTTTCCACACCTTCTGAGCGAAAGCTACAGAACTTGACGCAGCCAATACGAGCGCCAAAGATAAGATTTTTATTGCTTGTTTATTCATTGTTATTATGATGCTTTTAATGTTTCTATTGTTGTTGACGATGCAAATTTACTAATAAGTTATGAAATAACAGGTATTTTATAGTTACCATTACTTTTCTATTTGTTTCATACTCACAAAAAAGACACAAAAAGATAAAGAAACAAAAAGAAACGAAACATATTGTTACATTAGAATTTGTTTCTTCCATTGTTTTTTGTTACTTTTGCAGCCATAATAACCTATTTAAATAAGAAACGGACAAAAAATATGAAGCATATCAGACATTGCCTCACGGCACTCTTCACTATCGCCTTATCGCTTATGGTATGGGCCGACAGTGGTGAACTCTTCACTTCGGGCAAGCTATCGAGTTCGCTCATCAACTGTATTGTGCAAGACAAGTATGGCTATATCTGGGTGGGCACGGAATACGGACTCAGCAAGTTCGACGGCTACCGCTTTACCAACTATCTGCACAACGAAGAAGACACAACCTCCATCACCGACAATATTATCTCCGACCTTCTGGTAGATAAGAAAGGTAACCTCTGGATTGGTTGCGCCAAGGGACTGATGCGCTATAATTATGAGACGAACAATTTCTCCCGTCTCCAGTTTCCTGATGGCAGAAAGCCACGCATCTATTCGATGGTAGAAAGCCATCGCGGCGATATCCTGCTGGGCACGGCAGGTTACGGTCTCTACTCCGTGAAGAACAACGGCATAGAGAAAACGGCAAACAACAGATTCACCATCAAATGGGAGAGAGCATACACCGAGCGCGACTCGGATGTATTCTTCACCCATATCTACGAAGACAAGCACCATTATCTCTGGCAGAGCAGTCACCTGCCAACCTTCACCCGATTCATCGAGCAGCAAGGCAAGGTGCAGCGCAAAGACTTCAAATCGCCATACGGAGCCCCAGTGGCATTCATCCAGCATCGTCCGCAAGCCATGCTCATCGTCTGCATGTATGGCATCATCTACTATGACTATCGCACGGGGCGTATAGCCGATGCCGGGTACGACCTGGGAGCATTCAAGAATCATGTAACCATCAACAATGCCACATTCGACCACGAAGGCAACCTCTATATCAGCACCTCAGAACATGGAGCCCTGATCATCAAGAAGGGAAGCAACAAGGTGGAACAGCTGGAAAACAGCAACAGCAATTTCAATCTTTCCACCGCCTTCGTCAACGACATCATCGAAGACAAGGACAACAACCTCTGGATAGGCTGTTACAAGAAAGGTCTCTATCTGCTCAACCAGCGCCAGCAAGCCTTCAGCAGCTGGAGTTTCTCGGCACAGAACTACATCATCGGCAGCAGCGTTTCTTCCATCGCCCCTGGCGAGAATGGCGAAACATGGTGTACGGTGCAAAACAGTGGCGTATTCTGTTTTGATGCTTCAGGAAAGATTATCGCCCACCCTACCTCGCCAGCAGGCACCTGCATCATCTACAAAGACCGCCGGGGTGCATACTGGATCAGCAACGGAAGTGCGCTCTACAGCTACAATCCGCATACGGGAGCCTATCAGGAAAAGCTCACCTTTACCAGCGCAGGTATCTACTGCATGACAGATGACAACCAGGGCAATCTCTATATCTCTGTATATAGCAAGGGTCTATATATATATAATGTGGAAAGCGGAAAGGTTACCGTGCTCAACATGCGACAGAGAGGAAACAAGGGATTTCTCTGCAACGACTGGGTGCGCAGCATGGCATTCGACCATACCGGTCATCTGTGGATAGGTACTTCAAATGGCGTTTCCTGCCTCAACACGAAGACACTCAGCTTCAAGGACTTCGGATGGAATAACATTCTGAAAGACAGACAGGCGAATGGCATCTGCGAAGGAAAGAACGGCAATATGATTATCGGAACGGAAGAAGGACTCTATCTTTTCGACCGAAAGAACAACAAGACCCTTGCTCTCCCTCACGCCGAAGTTCTGAAGGGAAAGCAGGTGTGCAGCATCATCAAAGACCATCAGGGCGACTTGTGGATAAGCACCACCATGGGCATCTGGCAGTATGACCAAAAGAACAGACAGTTTATCGGGCACATCAATGGCAACGGACTCACCACCCGTGAATACGTGCTGGGTTCCTCCATGCATACCGCCAACGACCTCATCGCCTTCGGTACAAGCGACGGCATCACCACCTTCTACCCAGAAAGAGTGAGAGCCAAGAAGATGGAACTGGGAGATGTACACCTCACCAACTTCATCATCGACGGCAAGCCAATCAACTGTCTGACGGATGAGTTCACTATACCATACGAGGAGAATTCGTTCACGCTGGAGTTCTCGCTGCTCAACTACAGGAACACCGACAACATCAGCTTCCAATATCGTATCAACGAGGGAAAATGGAATAGCACCAACGAAGGCTCCAACGCTGTATCATTCAACAAGTTGAAACCAGGCAGCTACACCCTGGAGGTAAGAGCCATGAGCAATGGCAACTTCTCCAAGAAGTCAACCATCATCCACATCAAGGTGTGCGACCCTTGGTATGCTTCCACCTGGGCATTCCTCCTCTATTTCCTGACAGCAGCAGGCATCATCCTGTATATCATCTACCGATATGAGCGCCATCGCAAGGAAGACCTGGAAGAAACCAAGATGCAGTTCCTCATCAATGCCACCCACGATATCCGTTCACCGCTGACATTGATTATGGGACCGCTCAACAAGCTGAAGACAAGAATCACGGATGCCGAAAGCAAACAGGAAATCGACACCATCGACCGCAACGCCCAGCGCCTGCTGCTTCTGGTAAACCAGATACTCGACGAGCGAAAGATAGACAAGAACCAGATGCATCTGCACTGTCAGAAAACCCAGCTCAGGGAATTCCTGAACGGCATCATATCGCTCTACCGTTTCAATGCAGAAGAGCGCAACATCACACTCTCGATCCAGGAAGATGCGAGCCTCAACGATGCCAATGGCAAGTTGCCTGTATGGATAGACCGCATCAACTTCGACAAGGTGATTTCCAACCTGCTTTCCAACGCCATGAAGTATACCTTCAATGGCGGCACCATCACCCTCATCATGGGCAAGGACGAGAAGAACGCCATCATCAAGGTACAGGATACCGGCATCGGATTGAAGGAAGAGAAGACCGACCGACTCTTTGACCGGTTCTACCAAGGCAGCAACAGCAGCGACCTTCACATCGAAGGCACCGGCATAGGACTGAACCTCTGCAAGGCATTCGTAGAGATGCACGGAGGCAAGATCAAGGCATACAACCGCACCGATGGCATCAAGGGTTCCTGCTTCGAGGTAACCATTCCGCTGGGCAAGGAACATCTGAAGCCAGAAGAGATTCTCAACGAGGAAGAGGACAGAAGCATCGAATCCATCGGCAAGAAAGTGCAAGCCAACCGCAACTTCAACATTCTGATAGTAGATGACGATGCTGAGATAGCCCACTACATCAAGACCGAATTGTGCGACTGGTACCGATTTGACCATGCCCGCAACGGCAAGGAAGGATTGAAGATGCTGCTCACGGGCAAGTACGACCTCGTGATAAGCGACGTGATGATGCCGGAGATGGATGGCATCACCATGCTGAAGAACATCAAGAGCAACAGCAACATCAGCGATGTTCCTGTCATCCTGCTCACCTCGAAGAGCGAAGTAGAGAACCGCCTGGAAGGTTTGCGCAAGGGAGCGGATGCCTTCCTGGCAAAGCCATTCAACATGGAAGAACTGCATATTCTCATCGACAACCTGGTGGATAATGTGCGACGCATCCGTGGCAAGTATAGCGGGGCACAAGGACAGAAAGCGAAGATTGAGCAGATTCAGGTGAAAGGCAACAACGATGCCTTGATGGAGCGAGTGATGAACTATATGAATGAACATCTAGCCGATCAGGATCTGAACGTGGAGAAACTTACGACAGATGTGGGTATCAGCCGTGCCCAACTGCACCGCAAGCTCAAGGAGATAGCGGGGGTATCTGCCGGAGAATTCATCCGCAACCTGCGACTGGAACAGGCAGCACGCCTGATAGAAGAAGGACAGATCAACATCACGCAGGTGGCTTACTCCGTGGGCTTCAACAACCAGACCCACTTCTCTACCGTGTTCAAAAAACACTATGGCATGTCGCCTAGCGAGTATGCTGAAACAAAGAGAAATAAAAAATAAACAACAAATAGAAGAGAATAAGGTATTTTTTCGTATCTTTGCAGCAGAAACAATAACAATACAAACAAACAATCTGCAAAGATATGAAGAAATACCTCATTTTATTATTTACGGTACTTACATCACTCCATGTTTCTGCACAGAGTGATGGTTCACAGTTATGGCTCGGAAAGCAGTATGCTAACTCATGCCAAGTCATCTCACAGTTGCCTAATGATGCAACAGCCAAGATTGCCAAGCAGGAGTTAGAAAACAACTGGCGTGGCAAGAATGTTGAGCTCAAGATAGACAAGAGTCTCAACCTGGGCGAGGGCTATAACATCTACGCCCGTCCTGCCCAGCAAGGCGACAACATTCAGTACGAAGCAACTATCACCGCCAGCAATCCTATCGGTTTGCTCTATGGTGCCTACGAGTTAATTCGACTTCAGAACACTGATGCCTACAACACAGGTAGCGGCAATCAGCAGAACTTCAGCAAAGCTATCGATGAGACCGAGAAACCACAAGTGGGTCTCCGCATTCTTAACCACTGGGATAATCTCGATGGCAGCATCGAACGTGGCTACGCCGGCAAGAGCATCTTCAAGTGGGAGGAAATCAAACTCGGAAAGAAAGGCAAGGGCGGCAGCATCAGCAAGAGCCTGCACGACCGCCTCATCACCTACGCCCGTGCCAACGCATCGCTCGGCATCAACGGAAGCGTACTGAACAATGTAAATGCATCGCCAAAGATGATGACGGCAGAATATATTAATAAGGTGAAGGTCATCGCCAACATCCTGCGCCCTTACGGCATCCGAGTCTATCTCAGCATCAATTTCGCTTCGCCGATGGCTCTGGGTTATACCAAGACCGCAGACCCGTTGGATAAGAAGGTGCAGCAATGGTGGCAGAAGAAAGCCAAGGAAATTTATGCCACCATCCCCGACTTTGGCGGCTTCCTGGTAAAAGCTAATTCTGAAGGACAACCTGGTCCTGGCGATTACCACCGCACTCATGCCGATGGAGCCAACATGCTTGCCGATGCCGTCAAGCCATACGGTGGCATTATCATGTGGAGAAGCGTTGTATATGGTGCCAACCACAAGGGCGAAGACCGAGTGAAACAAGCCGTAAGCGAATTCAAGGATATGGATGGCAAGTTCAGAGACAACGTCATCCTGCAATCCAAGAATGGTCCGCTCGACTTCCAGCCTCGTGAGCCATACGCTCCTATCTTCGACAACATCAAGAAAACTCCTCAGATAGCAGAACTGCAGATTACACAGGAATATCTGGGACAGAGCAAGCACCTCACCTATCTTGCACCTATGTGGAAGGAATTCTTCGGATTCGTCAATCCAAGCAAACTGGTAGGTATCTCTGGCGTAGCCAATATCGGTGATGATGCCAACTGGTGCGGTCATCCTTTCTCTCAGGCAAACTGGTATGCCTTCGGTCGCCTGGCCTGGAATCCTTCGCTCAGCGCAGAAGAGATTGCCCACGAATGGCTCGTTCAAACTTACGAGAATCAGGACGAGAAGTTCACCAAACCTGTAGAGATGATGATGATGACCTCTCGCGAAGCCTGCGTCAACTATATGATGCCATTGGGCTTGCACCATATCTTCAAGTTCGATCACCACTACGGTCCGGAACCAGATGGTTTCATCGCCAGCTATCCATTGGAGTGGTGCCCAGTGTATTATCACAAGGCTGATGCCAAGGGTATCGGTTTCGACCGTTCATCCAAGGGAACAGATGCCGTAGGTCAGTATCCAGAGCCTTATCGCAGCCAGTATGATAACATCCAGACCTGTCCTGAGGAATATCTCCTCTGGTTCCATCATGTGCCATGGAATTACAGGATGAAGTCGGGCAGCACACTCTGGCAGGAACTCTGCATGAAGTACAACATGGGCGTAGCAATGGTAGAAGTTTACCGTGATTACTGGCACACTTCTGCCAAGCAGTATATGAAGGGTCATGAACAGGAATGGCAGCATACCGATTCATTACTCAATGTACAGTTGGAAAACGCCAAGGAATGGCGCAATACCTGTCTCAAGTATTTTCAAACCTTTTCTAAAATGAAGATTTATGAATAAAATCGTATTATCTTTTCTAGCATTATTATGCTGCATCAATATACAAGCTGGAGTGAAACTGCAAAAGCAAGGCACTGCCACTCAACTTGTTGTCAATGACAAACCAATGCTTCTCCTGGCTGGCGAATTGAGTAACTCAGCAGCAACAAGTCCTGCCGACATCAGGAAAGCATTGAAACAGATGAAGAATAGCGGTGTCAACTCTGTCTTCGTTCCTGCATATTGGGAGTTTATTGAACCTGACGAGGGCAAATATGATTTCGCACTCGTAGACAGCGTCATCACAACAGCCCGTAAGCATGACTTGAAGATTGTCTTCCTATGGTTTGGTGCCTGGAAGAACTCAATGAGCTGCTATGCTCCACTATGGGTAAAGGAAAACACCAAGCGTTTCCCCCGTTCACTCACCGAGAATGGCAAGCCATTGGAGATATGCACTGCCTTCAGCGACAACCTGCTTCAAGCAGACAAACGAGCATTCTGCGAACTGATGAAACACATCAAAGCCATAGATAGTCAGGAGAATACCGTTATCATGATGCAGGTAGAAAACGAAATCGGCATGCTCGAATCTGCACGCGACCATTCTCCTCTTGCCGAAAAAGCTTACAGGCAGCCAGTTCCTGCCCCATTACTCAAGACGCTCAAGCTCAAGAAGAAAGGTACATGGGCAGAAGTTTTCGGCACTGACCGTTATGCTGACGAGAAATTCCAGGCATATTACTATGCTAAATATGTAGAGCAACTAGCCTCAGCAGGCAAAGCCATCTACAATATTCCGATGTATGTAAATGCTGCAATGAACAGCCGTGGCAGAAAACCTGGCGAATATCCTTCTGCCGGTCCACTAGCTCATCTGATTGATATATGGAAATGTGGCGCACCAAGCATCGACATCTTTGCACCAGACATCTATGATACCGGTTACAAGGGATGGGTAGAGAAATACAAGCGTGCCGACAATCCTTTCTTCACTCCAGAAGTGAAGTGCGATGCCAACAGTGGCGTAAAGGCTTACTATACCTTTGGTGAAACAGATGCTATCAGTTTCAGTCCGTTTGCTCTCGATGAAGCTAACTACAAGGTGAAGAACAGTCTCAGACGTTCATACAAGGTTATCAACCAGCTCTCTCCTCTCCTGCTCCAGCATCAGGGAAAGGGCAAGAACTGGGGATTACTCTTCGACCAGAAAGACAAAGAACGCATCATCGAAGATGGCGATATCACCATGACTTGCCGCCATTTCTTCACGCTGCCATGGGATCCACGTGCTACAGATGGAAGCAAATGGCCTGAAGGCGGCGGATTGATTCTGAAACTCGCCAAGAACGAATACATCATAGCTGGTAATGGTATCGTCGTAGTTTTCCAGAGCAAGACTGAAAAAGCGCAAGCTGAAGAAAAGAAACTTGGTGAGGACGGATTTGTAGACAACGGTGGAACCGAAACAAAGAAACAAACCGCTACTTTCAAAGGTAAGCGTATCGGTATCGGATATGTTGACCAGGTTGAAGTAGACAAAAACGGCAAATTACAGTTTATCCGTCGTAATAATGGCGATCAGGACCACCAGGGGCGCCATGCCCGCATCTCATGTGGCGATAATAAAATTCTCCACATCAAGCTGTACGAATACTAAAAGGTATATAAACAAGAGGTGTATCCTCGCTTGCCCGATGTATGGGGCAAGAAGGATACACCTTATTATAGTTATTATCCTTCTGCTGCAAAAAACTTTTGTTATGCTTGATAATAAATAGTATCTTCTGCATTTGATGGCTTGTATATACCAGCATCTGCGAACAGTCCTTCAAAGCATAAATCTTCGTCTAATTCAGACCAATGAATACCATATCTACTCAATACGAAAGCCTTACGCTGGGCAGGTGTGGCGTTAGCAAGACGATTCCAACGACTGAAAGGATAGTTAGCCTTCCAGCCATTTTGGGTTTCTGCCCAAATATGGGCATCGTCAACCCAAACGCGATTTACTCTATATTGCTCCATAATATCTTATTTTTGTATACCATTATCTAAGATGTGAAGCCCAGTTTCCGTTTTTATCCAAAATGCCTGCATCTATAAGAAATTTCAAAGATGCCTCTTTACTAGCTGTTGCAGCCTTTCTTGCAGCCTCTAATCTTTCTTGTCTTTTGCTATCAAATAAATCCATATTCTACCTCCTTGTTTTAATGATTCAACTTTCGTGCTGCAAAGATTATGCAAACGAGCGCAATGAAAGTTTACTTTCAAATTGCCGAGTGCAGCTTTTCTTCTGCAAAGATACGCTTTTCTTCTGAAAGATGCAAGGAATTATTGAAAAATGTTTGAGGGTGAGGGAGATAAAAAGAAAAAGTTGTGTCCCGCTTGCCCGATATGTTGGGCAAGAAGGATACACCTTATTGATATTTAAATCTTATTCGGATTTTTATTTGTATGCATCAGTACAACTTGGATTGTTGTAGTCTCTAACTGCAGCATTGTTGTTTACTTCGTTGATAGAGATTGGCCAGTTCATCCAAGCAGGACGAGTTGTAGTCTTCAACTGAGCAGTTGTTGGCCAGTTATTATCCTCGTATGTACGATCAACTGGCTTATTCAAACGCTTATAATCGAAGAAAATCTGACCTTCGCCGAAGAGTTCAATACGCTTCTGCAAGAAGCACTCGTCAACAACTTCCTGTGTGCTTGTTCCTGCGAAAGAATACTGAGGGTCACGAGTCTTCATGAATGCAGTAAGTAATTCCTTACCCTTAGCAGCATCTGTATGTGCTGTAGCCTCTGCTTCAATCAAGTACATTTCCTCAACACGCATTACTGGGATGGCTGTAGCACAAGCCGTCTTGTAATCATCAGCTTCCCCCTCATTTGGACGGAACTTGATAGAAGAATACGGATCCAACAAAGCTGAGAAATCATAAACTCCATAATTTGCATATGCTGCAGTTGAACAGAACTTCTGACCTTCAACAGGACCATTAGGACCAACGAACTCCAGTTTACGGAAGTCTGTATCACTAATCTTTGAATACAACTTAGCATCAATCATACAAGTTGCACCCACACCAGCATAACCAAATGTCTGCTCATTGGTCATCCAAGAAGTCCAGTTAACAATACCTGTAGTTACAGCACGATCCTCAGATGTCATCTGAGTACCCCACATCCACTTACTAATATCGTTGAAACCAGTCTTTGTATTCAAGCACTCTTCCTCTGTCATCAAATCAACACCATTATTGGCAGCTTCATCGATTGCCAGGCGAGCATATTTTGCAGCATTGGCATAATCTTCTACCCACATATAAAGACGAGCCTTCAATCCATATACACAGTCGAGATGTGGGAAAGTCTGGTCACCATTAAATGGAGAGAACTTGATATATTCCTCAGCCTTATCAAGGTCAGAGAGTATGAACTTAAACATTTCCTCACGTGTAGCACGAGGATTGTTACGTGCATCATCTTCAGAAGTTGTTTCTGAAACAATAGGCACTGTAAGATTAGTTACATCGTTACCCTTATCGTTCTTGCCATTGATTGCGTCATTAGGCAAGAACTCGTAAGCACGCGCCAAATCAAGATAAAGCATTGCACGGAATGCAAGAGCTGTACCATAATAACCCTTTTGGTTATCGTCACAGTTCTTGATATCAATAGCCTGAAGTACCTTATTAGCTGTCAATACGAAGCCATAATAATAGGACCATATATATTTCATACGGATATTGTCATAATCCATACTCTTATCAGCTGCAGCCCAAAGGTAATGACCATTATACTTTGAACCGATAGAACGGTCATTGGTTTGCATATCACGAATGATAGCCATTGAACCATAACCAAAAGCAGCATGCCAATTATAGTCTTTAAGAATATCCTCATCAACATTGTTGAAGTACATTGGCATCGCATATGCAAGGGCTTCTGTTGCTGCACTAGAAGCATTTACCTGACTTTGATTGGCAAATTTTGTAGGCTCTGTTTCATCTACACAACTAGTTGCAGTCAGCATCAATGCGCCAAAGCCTAAGCCATATATATATTTATTCAATAATTTCATAATCTTTGTTATTTATGAGTTTAGAATGATACGGTAATACCACCAGAGATGGTACGGATAGGTGCATAGTATGAAGCTGAAATTGAACCAGAGAGGCTCTGGCGTGGATCCAAGCCCTTACGCTTTGACCACAAGTACAAGTTGTTGCCCTGTACATACAAACGTACCTTTGTCAAACTTGCAGCTCTCACCCATGCTGTTGGCAAAGTATAACCAACGGTGAAATCCTGGAACGCAAGATAAGATGCGCTTGTCAGGAAACGATCAGATTGTGCACCCATGTATGTATCATCATACTGAATTCTAGGAATGTTGGAATTCTTGTTCTCAGGAGTCCAAGCATTCAACAAATCCTTATGGAACACAGCACCACGGTCAAAACTCATAGAGTTGGCATAACTGATATCATATACTTTACCACCCAACTGATAGGTGAAGTTTGCTGCTACATCAAATCCCTTGAAGTTGAAGGTAGTACCAAAACCACCATAAGTACTAGGAAGCGAAGTGCCGCAAAGATGCTTAGTTGCATCACCGTACTTGGTTGTTGTAGCCTGAGTTATGTTGCCCTTTTCATCCTTTTTATCAACATAGAACAAAGACTCACCTGTCTCTGGGTCAACACCTGCATACTTAGGCATATACCATGTATAGATAGACTCACCCTCGCCATAGAAACGAGCACCAGAAGCATAACCCTTCACACCATCAACCTCCTGAGTCTTACGCTCCTCTGGAAGACGTGTAATCTTGTTCTTGTAAGTTGTCAAGTTCAAGTTCAATCCCCAAGAAAGATCCTTGGTCTTAACAATTGTACCATCCAAGTTCAACTCGAAACCACTATTGCGCATATCACCGATGTTATCATAATAACCGGTATATCCGTATGAGTTAGGCAATGGGAAGTAGAACAACATATCACTGGTCTTGCGGTAGAAGTACTCTGCGCTACCAGTCAAACGTCCCTTCAAAACACTGAAGTCGATACCAGCGTTGAAGTTACCACCCTTCTCCCATGTGATATTTCTGTTACCCATAGTCTTTGGAACCAAGGCTGGCGTACCATTGGAACTCTTGATATCGAAGGTGTTCTCGTAAAGGAACTGATCAAAACCATACTGGTCCTGGATGTTGTCATTACCCTGCTCACCATAAGAAGCCTTGATCTTCAACTCGTCAATCCAAGAAACATTAAAGAACTTCTCCTTAGAAATCAACCATGCGCCACCAAATGACCAGAAGTTACCCCAACGGTTCTCTGGAGCGAAACGAGAAGATGCATCACGACGATATGACATAGAAGCAAAGTACTTCTGGTCGTAGTTATACTGAACTCGACCAAACCAACCTTCAGTATTATAGTCGTTACGATAAGAATTGGTAGAACCAGTATTTACCGCACTAGCCATATCATTGCTTGGGAAGGTGTACATATTGGTCTTATCGCCATAAAGTACATAGTATCTTCTGCGATAATACTCATGACCTAACATGGCATCTACCTCATGCTGATCAAACTGATGATGCCAAGTGAGCAACTGCTGATAGTTGTAAGACCAAGTACGGTCATGCTCCACTGTGATAGCACCATTTTGAGATGCATACTGACCAAACCAAGGATTGGTAGTTATTGTAGAACGAGTCTCTTCACTGCTAACACTATTGGTTGATGTGAACTTGAAATCCTTCAAGAAGCGAACCTCAGCAAAACCGATGGCATTTACAGAATTTCCTTCACTCTCGTTAGTATCCAACTGGTTTGAGCAGAGAGGGTTAGCCTGCTGAATATAAGGACGCAAAACACCATTAATCAAACCATCACCATAGTCGTAAGACTTAATGCCAGCAGTAGAATTATACATGATGTTTCCCTTCTCGTCACGGATGTAAAGAGGATAGATTGGTGCTACCGTAGTCAAAGCAAAAACATTACCAGAAGAACCATCTGCTCCATCTTCCTGTGTGCTCAAATAATTGGTCTTATAGTGGCTATAACTAAAGTTACCCCCTACCTTCAACCAAGAACGCAACTGATAATCAGCCTTCATACGTCCACTGAAACGAGTGAAATCAGAACCCTTTGTGATACCCTCATTCTTCAAATAGTTGGCAGAGCCATAGAAACTAGACTTCTCACTGTTACCGGTTGCTGTAACCGAATACTCTTGACGAAGACCATTATTATAAGTGGCATCAGTCCAATCATCTGGCAACAAAGTATATTTGTTACCGTTATACTCAATAACATTACCGAGTGTAGCATTAGGATTAATCAAACCGTTCTGAAGAATCAAGTTCTCACCAGCTGGAACATTATAGACATTGTAACCTAAACCAACACTCTCATTGTCAATCAGGTTCTTATTTGCCCAAGCATATGCCTTATCTGCATCCAAGCCTTTAGACATAGCATAGTTATAGAGTCCCTTATGCCATGTTTCGTAGTACTTGGCTGGATCTCTAACGTAGTCATAGTCACGAGTAGCGCGAGAGTTTGAACCCCACTTTGCATCAACAGTGATAGAGGCAGTACCTTCCTTACCATTCTTGGTAGTGATGATGACAACACCATTGGCACCACGTGCACCGTAAAGAGCTGCAGAAGCTGCATCCTTCAATACAGTCATAGATGCAATATCCTGTGGGTTGATAGAGTTCATGTCGCCATCGAAAGGAGCGCCATCAACAATAATCAAAGGCTTGCTATCAGCGTTAATAGAACTGATACCACGAATACGAATCTTGAAATCTGCAACACCTGGCTGGCCAGTAGTAGAATTGATTTGGACACCAGATACCTTACCTGTCAAAGCCTGTACTGGGTTTGAGTCAGCAATCTTACCAATATCTTCAGACTTGATAACAGCAGCGGAACCAGTAAACGCAGATTTCTTTGCAGTACCATAAGCTACAACGATAACCTCATCAAGTGACTTGTTGTCTGGATCAAGAACAATCTTCATGTTCTTGCCTGCCTTCACGCTAGTAGAGTTCATACCAATGTATGAAATCTCCAACTTGGCTCCGGCAGGAGCGTTCAATGCGAAGTTACCGTCAATATCGGTAACTGTACCTGTGTTAGTACCTGCCACCTTGATGGAAGCACCGATAACAGGGCTGCCATCCTCAGAAGAGGTAACCTTACCAGAGATTTGACTTTGCGCAAACGCCATACTCGTACTGAGAGTAAGACCTGCGACTAATGCCATGAGTTTTTTATCCATATATCTCTCTCGTTTTAAATAAATGAATATATAATGTTTATAATTTCTTTCTCTTTATCTCGTTTCGGGCAAAACTTATATGAAAGTGTAACCCGCTTTTCAAAACTTGCTTAAATTTTAAAAATATTTTTAATCGGCTGCAAAATTAAGCATTATTTAGCAAACCACCAAACTTTTTTCTAGAAAAATAGCATTCCAACCGACATTTTATTATAAATATCCATTTTTTATGCACTTTTTCTACAGAATAACAAGAAAAAGGCGACAGTTTTGCTAAAAACTGCCGCCCATCTGTTTTTCTAACTTTCTGCCTCCAATTCATTACCCAAAGCAAAAAGCATATAAAGAGGTATATTGATCGTTTTAGAAGCCTCATTCTTCTCATACGCCAGAAGACTGGTACGGAGTGCCCACTTCGGTGAATACTTCTCCCTATATAATTTGAGACTTTTTGCATTCATCGTCACTCCTGCCTTTACTTCCAACGGATAAACATCCCAGCCATCAGAAACGAGGAAATCTACTTCGGCTGTAGCAGAGGATGACCAATAGTAATTGGTTTCCAGAAGATCAGAGTAATTCTGAAGTTCCTGACAAACGTATTGCTCCGTCAAGGCACCCTTAAACTCTTCAAAAATCCTGCTGCCTTCCAATATCACCTTAGGAGAAACGCGGCTCATCGCCCTCAGAAGGCCTACATCAAGCAGAAACACTTTAAAAGATTTCAGGTCTGCATAGGCCGAGATTGGAATATCCGGCTTGCTCACATTGTGGGTTCTGATGATTTCACCTGCATCACAAAGCCACATGATGGCATCCTCATATTCCCTTGCCCTGGCTCCCTCTCTCACCAATCCATAGACAAACTTCTTGTTTTCCTTGGCCAACTGAGAAGGAATACTGTTCCAGATATAGCGAATCTTCTCTACCATGGAATTAGGAGCATGCTTAGAGAAATCTTTCTGATAGGCAGTTATCAACTCCTGCTGGATGCGATTCACCTTATTAAAGTCTTTACTGTCCAACCACTCCATCACAACAGCTGGCATTCCGCCTATAATCATATACTTCTTCAGGTAATCCGTAAGCCGGTTCTCAAAAGCACCCAGATTTCTATTTCCCTTGTCTATATAGTCAACCAGCATCTTCTCTTCATTTGCTATCAGAAACTCTTTGAAAGACAATGGATACAGATGCAGGAAATCCGTTTTGCCTACAGGGAAAGATGTTCCTTCATGCAGGGCTATACCTAGCAAAGAACCCGCACAGCAAATGACATACTCCGGTGCTTCCTCGCAGAAGTATTTCAGAGAAGTGAGTGCTCTTGGCATTTCCTGCACCTCATCGAAGATGATAAGCGTCTGTTCCGGCTCTATGAGTTTACCATTGTAAATGGAGAGTTGTTCTATGATACGCTGCGGAGACAAATCGCCAGCAAAGACTTCTCCAAGCACGTCGCTCTGCTCGAAGTTGATATAACAGACGTCTTTGAAGTACTTTCTGCCGAATTCCTTCAATAGCCAGGTCTTACCAACCTGTCTTGCCCCTTCCAAGACCAAGGGCTTTCTACTATGGCTTTCCTTCCATTTTAGCAATTGAGATATAAGCAATCTTTCCATACTTTATGCATTTTTCTGCAAAGATACTAATAAACAACGGATTACAAAAGAAAAATCACATTTTCCTAAGGACTTTTAAGCATATTTATCACATTTTCCTAAGGACTTTTCTTCTCATTCATCACACTTTCCTAAGGAGTTTTGCCTGACTATGGCAAGAAGTTGCCCCTAACTAGGGCAATTTTCTGCCATAACCAGGCACTAAAAGATTCGTGGCTACATGTTTCAGAACTGATACCCGCAGGAAATCCTGAGGCACCGAATACGCAAATCTACTTCACACTACACTAAGCGCACATTAAAACACTGTATTTCAGAGTGTTATCACCTGTGTAATATCAGCTCTCACACTACACTAACACTACACCACACTACACGCAGCTGCGGAAATACGGAGCCACTTACAGTTAAAAAAATCGGAGCCGCCTGCCCCCTAGAAAAGTGTAGTGTGGTGTAGTGTTAGTGTAGTGTCAACCAGGGTATTACACTCACACAAGTCAATGAAACACAGACAATTACAACACATTCGTGTAGTGTGAAGTACAAAGCCCTATCCAGAGCTCTATTCAAACTCCTTGCCATACCCAGAATCAGCAATATCTGCTTCGCCAACATTTATCGAGAAACCGGTGGTATAACTGCTAAAAGGACCCGTATAAGTGGTTCGCTTGCCAGTAACCAGATGAACATTCGAAAAGGAATTGGATTTTATCACCTTATCATTCTTGTCAAACACATCAACCGTTACAGAGACATCTTCTACCTCATCTTCCCCCGGAATAACATAGAAAGTCAGTCCCAAAGTCTTGCCCACATACTTGGCTAAATTAAAGACCTTATTCACTGCGGCCTTTGAAGAACAATGACCCGTAGACGGATTGAGCACATTACCGCAATTACCCGACATCTTGATGGAAAGATTCTTCAAATTCCCTGTGAATTTATCCGTTGTCTGAATCTTGAAAGCTGCCACGGCACGCTTGAGCACACAATCGAAACTATGCGACTTACCAGAAGAGGCTATCGTTATATCCTTATAGCAATAAGCCATATCAGGAACCGAATTGTTTGGGAAAACCACTTCCGTAACCGACTTGATTTCAACCCTAGACTTGCCGATAGGCTTAGGAGTATTGGCTGCCACAATGATAAGATGGTATGTTCCCTCGGGAACATACATTTTAACCTGACCGAAATTGTCCATAGCATCATCTTGCCTAACCACATACGCCGACTCCATGGTTCCACCATCAGGAATCAACGCCACCTCCAGTTCGGAAAACAGGCCGCAGTCTGCCAATGCCTTATTGCCAGAGCCGTCGCCTCTCGTCTCAATATCAGAGATGGAATGCTCAAAGAGATTGAATACAACCTCTTGGTTTTCTACTTGTGATGAACCAGTCATCACATTGTCTGATGTACAGCCAACCAACAGGCTAGCTACGAAGACCAGCATCAGGCCTATGCTTCTAAAATTCTTCATCTTTAACCTAGATTTAGGTAAGACGCCAGGAATATCCCAGTGTTATCGGCAATGCCAACCGAATGGTACAGACGATTGTTAGTTACAGTTGCGTTACTGCGAATTTACTAAAAAAAGGAATAGGTTGTTAACTATTGCTTAGTCTTTTAAGATTGTTTAAACAAAAAAAGTATCCTTACTGCTCTTCCTGAATGAAAGCAATAAGGATACACATTATTATATTAAGGGGATGAAAAGCCCCATATTATGAACGGATCTTATATCCGTGGATGCTATAATACAGAATGTAGAGGAAGCATGGAAGGCAGAGCCAATATGCCTGCTGAGCACCTACGGCATCCTTCAAACTGCCATAAAGCGTAGGAAGAACGGCACCGCCAAACATCGCCATGATGAGCAACGAAGAACCAGCCTTGGTAAACTTACCCAAATCTGCCATTGCCAAAGGCCAGAGTGCAGGCCACATCAGGGAGCAGCCCAATGCCATCAGCGAAATGAAATAGATGGAAATCTCGGCTGGAGTAAGAACCACCAGTAAAGCACCTGCTATCGCCAGGAACGAACAGAGCTTCAATGCCACAGCCTGACTCATGTACTTAGGTATCAAGATGATACCACAGATATAACCGATGACAATGCCGATAGGCGCAATCCACGCATAGTTTGCCGCGCCAGGCAAGCCCAGAGAATTGGCATAATCCACCAGGGTTCCGAGCGATACGGTTTCAACACCCACATAGAGGAACAATGCCAGACAGCCCAGCAGCAAGTGAGTGAACTGGAACACAGAATTCTTGGTGGCAGCATAGGCACAGGCTGCAGCCTCTTCACCGTCAGACTCATCTTCTCCGGCAGCCTTCACCTCTGGCAATGGAGCCACGAATGCCAGCACGCCCAGCGCCAGGAAGGCTACGATGATAATCCAGAATGGCTTAGACAGGTCTTCGATGCCAATGAGATGCACATCCTTGCCCAGCAGCCACACGATGAACATGGATGGGATAGGCCATGCCAACTTGTTACAGATACCCATCATACTGATGCGCTTTGCCGCACTATCCAGAGGACCCAAGATGGTGATATAAGGGTTTACCGATGCCTGAAGATAGGCATTGGCTGCACCACTCACAAACGAAGCCAGCAGAAAGAGAGGGAAACTCTTCTCATCGGCAGAAAGGATGAAGAGATAGAATGCCGCAGCAAAGATAACGAACGACAGCGACATCGTCTTCTTATAGCCTATCGCCTTGATGGTGAGACCAGCCGGATAGCCGAAAATCAGGAACGGAATGAAGGTTGCCGCAATGATGAGATAAGAAGCTGCGTTAGAGATACCCAACGAACCCTGCAACACCGGTACCAGCAATGAATTGATTCCCAAGGCAAAGCCTAATGAGAAAAACATGATTCCAATGAACGACAATGGAATCGCAAAACTTTTACTTGAACTCATAGATTTATATTTAGTTAGATTTTTGGGCAAAGGTACAACTTTTCTCCTTATTATCCAAAGTTTTATGAAAAAAGTTTTTAAATTTCTTGGTTTTATTGGCTTTTCTCTCTAACTTTGCACGCATGATGAAAAGATTATTAGTTTTTTTAATGGTGTTCTGTGCCCTATCAACATATTCTCTAGCACAGAACTGGGTAGGCACCTGGGCCACAGCTCCGCAAACTGTAGTCAGATCATTTATGCCCTATAACAACTGCATGACCAACCGCTCGGTGCGCCAGGTGGTGAAGGTAAGCATAGGAGGCGACGTGATTCGCCTCAAGTTGAGTAACATCTATTCGATGCAACCCGTGGAAATCCGTTCCATCTACATCGCTCACGCCAAGGACTCGTTCAGCATCGATGCCAAATCGGCACAATACTTCAAGTTCGGCAACAGCTACAAGACCGTCATTCCTGCCGGCAAGCAGATAGTGAGCGACGCCCTGAAGTTCAAGCTCAGAAACCTGGAGCGTGTAGCCATCACCATCAACTACACCTCGGCTCCCGAAGTGCCCACCGTACACATGGGCTCGCGTACCACCTCTTATATCATGAAAGGTGTAACCAACACCCACTCCAGCTTCAAAGAAGCCTTCCAGGAGAACCACTGGTACAACATCAGCGGCATCGACGTGTATACCATGAGCAACAACATGAGTGCCATCGCCATCATGGGCAACTCCATCACCGACGGCAAATGCTCTACGGATAATGCCCAGAACCGATGGCCCGACGTCATGTCGGAGATGCTGCAGCTGAAGCATAAGATAACCAACCAAGGCGTATTGAACCTGGGCATCGGCAACAACCGGGTAACCGTACCGGGCGGATTCGGAGCACTCGCCAAGGAACGCTTCGACCGTGACATCCTGATGCAGAGTGGCGTAAAGAAGGTGATTATCTTTGAAGGCATCAACGACATCGGAGCAGCCAAGAGCGGCAACAGCGAAACGGTGGCACGCCAGATTATCGAAAGTATACAGGGAATGGTAAGGAAGGCGAAAGCCCGGAAGATGAAGGTTTACCTGGGCACCATCACGCCTTTCAAGGGCGCCGGCTATTACAGTCATTTCCATGAAGCCGCCCGTCTCTACGTGAACGACTGGATTCGCAGCCAGGCAAAGAACGTGGATGGCATCCTGGATTTTGCAAAACTGCTGCAAGACCCGAATGATGACAGAAGGATGAAGCGGGAATACGCCAGCAACGACTGGCTCCACCCGAATCCGGCAGGATACAAGACCATGGGAATCTATGCCGCAGGTATTATCAAGTAAGTCATCATCTTATCAAGAAGATACATCCTCATATATTTAGCCTTAAGGCTAAATTTATTTTCCCTTAAGGCTAAATATTTTTAGCCTTAAGGGAAAAAATATCTTTTCTTCAAACACACCAATCCGCCGGGATGCCTAGCGGGATATGTTCTACAATAATTCTTATTTATTTCAATACAATCTTGCAGTCATCCAGGCTCTCTACTGTGGCGAGTGCCTCATAACGGATTCCTTCCTTGCGCAGGAAATCACCACCATGCTGGAATGCCTTCTCGATGATGAAGCCCATTGCCTCAATCTTGGCACCAGCCTTCTCGCAGAGATCCATCACACCCTTGGAAGCGTTACCGTTGGCGAGGAAGTCGTCGATGAAGATAACACGGTCTTCAGGAGTCAGGTAGCTGTTGCTTACACATACCGTATAGTCACGGTCTTTGGTAAAAGAGTGAACCACCGAGGTAATCATACCCTCCATGGTCTTAGGCTGCTTTTTCTTGACGAAGACAACAGGGAGATTGGTCAGATAACCCACCATGATGGCAGGAGCGATGCCCGAAGCCTCGATAGTAATAATCTTGTTGTAATTGATGTCCTTGAAAAGGCGCACGAATTCCTTAGCTAAGTCCATCATCAGAATAGGGTCCATCTGATGGTTTACAAAGCTGTCTACTTTTAAGATTCCACCAGGAAAGCATCTGCCCTCCTGCATAATTCTTTCTTTCAGTAAATCCATTATGACTTGAACTTTAATATGGTTATTGGGTGCAAAATTACTACTTTTTTCGGAAACAAGAAAGTTTATCGCCCAATAATTTTGTTTTGTCTGCAATTTAGCGTAATTTTGCAGCAGAAATGAATAAGATGTTCAGGGAGCATGATATGATACCCCCTATAAAACTATAAGAATATGAATCCATATATCAAACAATTCCCCGACCTGATGTCGGGCAAGAAAATCATGTATGTTCACGGTTTCCTCTCTTCTGCACAGAGCGGCACCGTAAAGATGTTGCAGGAACTGATGCCGAATGCCACCCTCGTGGCTGAAGACATCCCGGTACATCCGGAAGAGGGCATAGAGATGCTGCAGAAGATGGCGGAGACTGAGAAGCCTGACCTCATCATCGGTACCTCGATGGGAGGCATGTATACCGAACTGCTGAAAGGATTCGACCGCATCCTCGTAAACCCTGCCTTCGAGATGGGCGATACAATGAGCAGCATGACCGGCAAGCAGGAATTCCAGAACCCGAGAAAGGACGGAGTGAACGAACTGATGGTTACCAAAGGTCTCATCAAGGAATACCGTGACTTTACCGAGCGCTGCTTCCAGGACATCACCCCCGAGGATCAGAAAAGAGTTTATGGCCTCTTCGGCGATGAAGATCCGGTGGTTCACACCTTCGACCTCTTCCACGAACACTATCCGCTCGCCATCCCATTCCATGGCGAGCACCGACTTATCGACAAGGTAGCATTCCACTATCTCTGCCCGGTAATCCGCTGGATAGACGACAAACAGAACGGCAAGGAGCGCCCTATCGTATACATCGACTTCGATGCCCTGCACGACAGTTACATGAAGGCAACCAGCAGCATGCACAAGGCATACGAAATGCTGATAGAACATTACAACGTATATATCGTAGCCCCAGCGCCAACCAACGACCATGAATACATGGCGAAGGTACAGGCGTGGGTGGAGGAATATCTCTCTACCCCAGCCTACGACCACATCATCTTCTGCAACCAGAAGAACCTGCTCTACGGCGATTACTTCATCGATCCTCGCCCATGCGATGGTTTCATGGGTACGGAGATAGAATACGGCAGCGATGAATTCAAGACCTTCGAAGAAATCATCACCTTCTTCGAAAGACTGGGAGGACAGTGATTTAGTTGATAGTTTATAGTTAACAGTTTATAGCAAAAAAGGTGCAACTCACTTTCTTACTTGTGAGTTGCACCTTTTTTAACTATAAATTTCTTTGATTCTTATGCCTTATCCATGTTCTTCGGCAACACGAGGTTCAGAATCACAGCGAGCAGGAAGACTACGGCTACACAGTTATCGGCGAATACGGTGCGGACAATCTCTGGGAAGATGTTGAACATGCCCGTGGCTGATGTAAAGCCGAGACCTACGCTGAGCGAAAGGCTCACGATGACCATGTTACGCTGAGAGAAGCCCGTGCGAGCCATCATGCCGAAACCGGCAAAGAGGATGCTACCGAACATCATGATGGTGCAGCCACCCAATACAGCCTGAGGAATGGTGGTCAACACATAACCGATAGCAGGGAATACACCACCGATAATCATGATGATGGCACCCAACGCAATGGTGAAGCGGTTTACCACACCCGACATGGCTGCCAAACCTACATTCTGGCTGAACGATGTGATAGGAGTACAACCGAAAAGACCCGAGAAGGTACTTACGAAGCCATCGCAACATACAGCTGAACCCATCTCCTTGGTGCTAGGATCACGCTTCAAGGCACTGTTGCAGAGAGCCGAAGTATCACCAATGGTCTCTGTGGCAGACACCAGATATACGGCTACCACCGAAAGGATGGCACCGATATTGAACTCTGGGGTGAATGGCAGGAGCTTTGGCAACGAAACGATGGAAAGACCAGAAAGTCCACTATAATCTACCATTCCCATGAAGAGCGCCAGCACATAACCCACCAGCAATCCTACCAATACAGAAAGAGAGCGGAGGAAACCCTTGGCAAAAATCTGACAGAGAAGACAGGCAAGCAAGGTAACCGTGCCCACAACCCAATTGTTCATGCTGCCGAAATCTGCAGCACCCTGACCACCTGCAAAAGAGTTGGCACCCACAGGAAGAAGCGAGAAACCGATGGCTGTTACCACCGTAGCAGCAACCACAGGAGGAATCAACTTGATCCAATACTTGGCAAAGAGTCCGAGTGTTCCCTCAACCAATCCACCAACGATGACGGCACCCACCAGGGTACCCATGCCATGAGCACCGGCGATGGCGATGGCAAGCGAAAGGAAGGTGAAGGAGATACCCATCACGATAGGAAGACGGGAGCCGATGCGCCATACCGGATAGAGCTGCACCAAGGTACCGATACCTGCGATGACCATACAGTTCTGGATGAGCACAGCGCTCGTCGGACTATCCAATCCTACTGCACCAGCAAGAATCATAATTGGCGCAATGTTACTTACGAACATCGCCAACACATGTTGAAGACCAAATGGGAGTGCTTTACCGACGGGCACTCTACCGTCAAGCTTGTAGAGATTTTCTATTGACTGTTCCATTATTGTTATAAATAATTAGAGAATTTACTAATACTCCGTTTTTTCTGAATTTTCCTCCCACATGCGGAAGGCACCCAGCGCCTCATCACGCATCAAGGCAATCATCGGCTTGTGGCGCTCTTCTATCTTGCGGTCAATCTCCTCGTAGATAAACTCATCGTCGAAACCAATCTTGGCTGCATCCTTCCGGTCGTTGGCATAATAGATACGGTCGAGATGTGCCCAGTAGATAGCACCCAGACACATCGGGCATGGTTCGCAAGAGGTATAAATCTCGCAGCCCTCCAGATTGAAGGTCTTCAGCTTGAAACAAGCCTGGCGCACACAGTTCACCTCGGCATGTGCCGTAGGGTCAAGATCGATGGTTACGCTGTTGGAAGCCTCAGCAATGATGATACCATCCTTGGCAATGACAGCACCAAAAGGACCGCCACCGGTCTTAACACTATTCTTTGAGAGCTCAATGGCTCTATGCATCAATTCTTCTTTTGTCATAATTCTTATTCTTTAATATCGGTTATTAAAATAGAGTACTACATTTTTTTGCACGAACTTTTGCTGCAAAGATACACTTTTTCGCACGAATATTCGACACTTTACTACATTTTTTTGCACGAACACCCTAAATTCCCTTAAAAACGCATTCCCATTCAACAGTTAATTATCAATAATTATAAATACCTTTATTATAAGAGTAGTTATAATTTTCGTAACTTTGTAGCCTATGAATCAAAACAATATCAGCGCCGCAGAACTCTTCCTTAGGGTAAGAGAACTTTTGATACTCCCCGAACTGGAGCCGAAGACACGCAACAAGATGATGCACGACACGCTCATCCTCTGCTGCCACGAAGGAGTGAAGGATACCAAACAGGCTTTCGGTAACCTCTTCTCCCAGGTGGATTATCTCTGTAAGGCACGCGGCATCAAGGTGGCAGACAAGATTGCTATCCAAACCATGCGCCGACACAGTAACTCGCAGGAACCCCTGTCGGGCGAAGACCTCAAGTATGATGCACGTGCCCTCGCCATCTTCATCTCTGCCGTGTTCGGAGTGGATGTGCCCCACGAACTGAACGTGCTCATCCCACATACCAACCGCCCCTACCAGAAGGGACTGGAAATCAACAACCGCCGCATCCGCTGCATCGTGAAGAACTGGGACAGCGACTTTATCCGTGTGGATATAGACCAGGATGCCGACGAGGAGGAATACCTGGTGAGACTGAAGGACGAGGAGAACCATATCGACCACACCTATCTTTGGGACCTTCTGAAGGAAGGCATGCAGCTCAACCTGCTCGACTGTCAGGTGAAGCAACCCATCATCACTCCCCGACTCGTCGTGGTAGAGCCCGACTATCTGGTAGATATCAGTAGCATCGCCAGCTGCTTCACGGCTTTCGGCCACCATCCTTTGCTCTATCTTCTCAACCTGATGAAGCCTAGAGCCAACACCCAGGCCACCCTGCTGGGTAACTTTGCCGGAGCAGCACTGGACGACATCATCAACACGCACGGCAAATACCAGATGAACGAGACGGTGAAGACCAATTTCAGGGAGAAAGCCCTGGAGTTCTGCACCTGTCCTTGGTTTGATGCCAAGAAGTTCTATACCGATGCCAGTCTGCAGGCTTTCAATCTGCAGCAGGTGGTGGATATCCTCTTTCCCCGCACCGCATCGCAGGCACAGATGACAGCATTCCGGGGCGAGGAGTTCTACGACAGGAAGAAAGCCATCCTGGAACCTTCGTTCGTCTGCGAAGCACTCGGCATCCAGGGACGTGTGGACCTGATGACCACCGACTGCAAACTGCTGGTGGAACAGAAATCGGGACGCAACATGAACATAGAGACCCATCAGACAGACCCGAGCAATCACAGTTATCAGCTGGAGCCGCACTATGTGCAGCTGCTGCTCTACTATGGCGTGCTGCAGCATAACTTCAAGCTGAGCAACGAACGGGTAAACATCCGTCTGCTCTATTCCAAGTATCAGCCGCAAGACGGACTGATGGTGGTAGCCTATTACCGCAAACTATTCCAGGAAGCCATCACCTACAGAAACCAGCTGGTAGCCGCCTCCTTCGAGATAGCCAAGGAAGGCTTTGAGCATGCGCTGAACGAGTTTACCCCCGAAGTACTCAATGTAGCCGGCACCCAGGACTTCTTCTACAACAAGTACCTGAAGCCTCAGCTCAGCGCCATCACCGACCCACTCCATGCCCTATCGCCACTGGAGGAAGCCTACTTCTGCCGCATGATGACCTTTGTGCTCAGAGAGCAGATGATCAGCAAGGTGGGCGCACAGGAGGGTACGAACACCTCAAGCTCCGACCTCTGGACAATGCCTCTATCAGAAAAGAAGGATGCAGGCAACATCTACACCGACCTGCACATTATCAGGAAGGAACAGAGCAGCGAGGGAAGCGGATACGACACCATCACCCTGAGCGTGCCCGACCAGGGCAAGGACTTCCTGCCCAACTTCCGCATCGGCGACATGGTGTATCTCTATACCTACAAGCTGAAGGAAGAACCCGACGTGAGAAAGGCTATATTATATAAAGGTGTATTGCAGGAGATTCACAGCGATGAGATTGTGGTGCATCTGAACGACGGTCAGCAGAATGCCGACATCTTCGAGATGAACCTGCCGTATGCCATTGAGCACGGAACGAGCGATGCCAGCACGGGCGGAAGCATCCGCAACCTGCACCAGTTTATCTGTGCACCCAAGGACAAACGCAACCTGCTGCTGGGACAGCGTGCTCCACAAAGAGACACTTCCCTATCGTTGACCAGACATTACGACGATGTTCTGGACGACATCATCCTCCGTGCCAAGCAGGCACAGGATTACTTCCTACTCGTGGGACCTCCGGGAACAGGAAAGACCAGCCGTGCCCTGAAGTTCATGGTAGAAGAAGCGCTGAACGACGGAACGGGAATGCCGACAGCGGAAAGCATCGCCACGGCAAGAGGCGGCTATCAGCAACCAGCCTCATCCATCCTCCTGATGAGCTATACCAACCGAGCCGTGGATGAAATCTGCGAGATGCTGGTAGATTCCGGCATCCCATTCCTGCGCCTCGGCAGCGAATACTCCTGCGACGAGCGATTCCGCCCATATCTGATAGAAAAGGCCATCAGCGACTGTCCGAAGCTGGAAGCTATCAAACAATATATAATAGGTACGCGCGTCATTGTGGGCACCACATCGATGATGACCTCCAAGCCATTCATCTTCACGCTGAAGCACTTCAAGCTCGCCATCATCGACGAGTCGAGCCAAATATTGGAACCCAACCTCATCGGCTTGCTTTCGGCTGTGGATAAGTTCATCCTCATCGGCGACTACAAGCAGTTGCCAGCCGTGGTACAGCAGAGCGAGAAGGATTCCGGCATCCCGACCATCAACGACAGCCAGAAAGGTGGCGTCATCGACATGAGCATCCTGCAGGACATCTGTCTCACCAACTGCCGCAACTCCCTCTTCGAGCGTCTGATCCGCTGGGAAGACCACGAGGAGCGCAGCGAATTCATCGGCATCCTGCGCCGCCAGGGACGAATGCATCCGGAAATCGCAGAGTTCCCCAACAGGATGTTCTACCGACGGGAGAAGCTGGAGCCGGTGCCTTGTCCACACCAGTTGGAGACGGATCTCTCCTACACCCTCCCATCGCTCGATGCCATCGACGACCTGCTGAAGAATCACCGCATGATCTTCCTGCCATCCCAGTTCTGCAAGGAGCCGAATGTATCAGACAAGATCAATGCCAACGAGGCGGAAATCGTGGTAGATATGCTTCGCCGCATCCACCGCTTCTACGGCGATCGGTTTGATGCCCAGAAGACGGTGGGCGTCATCGTGCCTTACCGCAACCAGATAGCCATGGTGCGCAAAGGCATCGAGAAGCTCGGCATCCCGGAACTGGAGAAGATAAGCATCGATACCGTGGAGCGATACCAGGGCAGTCAGCGCGACGTCATCATCTACAGTTTCACCATCCAGAACATCTGGCAGCTCGACTTCCTAGCCGGCAACAGTTTTGTGGAAGATGGTGCCATCATCGACCGCAAACTGAACGTAGCCATCACCCGTGCCAGGAAGCAGATGATTATGACGGGCAATCCGGAGATATTGCGCAATAATCAGATTTTTAACCAATTAATGGACTATGTGAAAGAAAAAGGGGGATATTTTCAAAATTTCACCGAAAAAGTTTGGTGATACGGAAATAAAGTTCTATCTTTGCAATCGAATTATAGACAAAAGGATAAACAAGAGACACAAAATAGATTTAGGATTCCGGTGCTCCGCAGGCACTGGAATTCTTTATTTTTTTATGCCTTTTGCAACCCTATTATTAATAACATATAAACAACAGGAAAAATTATGGCTTACATGTCACAAGAAGGCTACGACAAACTCGTAGCTGAGCTGAAAGAGCTCGTATCTGTAGAGCGCCCTAAGGCATCAGCCGCAATTGCTGAAGCCCGCGACAAGGGTGATTTAAGTGAGAATTCAGAGTATGATGCCGCCAAGGAGGCACAGGCTCATCTAGAAGATAAGATCAACCGCATCAAGCTCACCATTGCCGAGGCTAAGATCATCGACACCAAGCAGCTCAGCACCGACTGCGTGCAGATTATGTCGAAGGTAGAGATGACCAACATGGCTAACAAGGCAAAGATGACCTATACCATCGTGAGCGAGAGCGAGGCAAACCTGAAGGAAGGCAAGATTTCCATCAAGACCCCTATTGCTCAGGGATTGCTCAACAAGAAGGTAGGTGAGATTGCGGAGATCAAGATTCCTCGCGGTACCATCAATCTTCGCATCGACAAGATTTCATTTGAATAAAACGGAATAAAAGGAACTATCATATTGGCAGCGATGCCCGTATGACGGTTCCTTTTATGTTATATGTAAGCCCCCAAGATAAGACAAGAAACATAAATTGTAAATTACAAATTATTAATTATAAATTGATTAGCGATTATGGCAAGCATTTTTTCAAAGATTGCAGCAGGAGAGATTCCTAGCTACAAGTGTGCAGAAAGCGACAAGTTCTATGCTTTCCTCGACATTAGCCCTATCGGCAAAGGTCATACTCTGGTGATTCCTCGCAAGGAGGTGGATTACATCTTCGATATGGAGGATGCAGACCTGGCTGAATTTGAGGTATTCGCCAAAAAAGTGGCTAAGGCCATCAAGGCAGCCTTCCCATGCAAGAAGGTGGCTCAGGTGGTTTTGGGTCTGGAGGTTCCTCATGCCCACATCCATCTCATCCCTATGAACAGCGAGGCTGACGTGAACTTCCGCAAGGAGCACCTCAAGCTCTCTGAAGAGGAGTTCAAGGAAATCGCCGACAAGATTTATACAGAATTCAAGAAACTTTAAATTCAAGAAGTTTTAAACAGAAAAAGAGCTGCGAAGCATATTCGCAGCTCTTTTTCTATCTATATTCCATACGTTCTTACTTAAACAAACTCATCGCCCTTCTTCATCTGTATCTCGTTCACATATTTGCGAACCAGGGCAGAAGAGTCTTCTTTCTTGCATACCAGGAGCACATTGTCACTCTCGGCTACGATGAAACCGTCGAGGCCGTTCAGCACGGCAAGCTTGCCCTTTGGCACCTTGACCACCGTGTTGCTGCAGTTCTCCATCAGCACATCGCTGTCTACTATCACATTGTCGCCCTCACCTTTCTGCATCGCCTCGTAGATGCTGTGCCAGGTGCCCAGGTCGGCCCATCCGAAGTCGCATCTCATCACGCAGACATTAGACGGTTTTTCCAGAATACCGAAATCCACAGAGATGTTGGGATAAGAAGAGAAGCTCTCCTTCATGTAGGCATTCTCCGTCTCCACGCTGAACTCAGGATACTTCTTGTCGTAGTCACGGAGCACCGGTGGCAATATCTTGCAGAAGCACTCACGCAGATAACTTACATTGCTCAGGAAGAGGCCCGTGTTCCAATAGAACTCGCCACTCTCCATGAAGATCTTGGCGAAATCACGCTCAGGCTTCTCGGTAAACGACTGCACATGATAGATGTTGTCGCTGCAGACATCGCCCATCTGAATGTATCCGTATCCTGGTTCAGGGCGGGTAGGCTTCACACCCATAGTCAGGAAATGGTTGTTCTCGGCTACGAAAGCCAAGCCCTCAAATACATTCTCGCGGAAAGCCTCCTCGTTGAAGATGGCCTGGTCGGAAGGTGTGGTGATGACACAGGCATCCGGGTTCATCATCGAGATGCGATGGTTGGCCCAAGCCATGCTAGGTGCCGTGTTGCGATGGATAGGTTCTGCCAGGATGTTGTCGGCAGATACCTCTGGCAACTGCTCCTTCACCAGATTCACATATTCCTCGTTGGTATTGATATAAATATGGTCGGCTGGCACTATCTTCGCCATACGATCGAAAGTTTGCTGCAACTGGGTTCTACCTACTCCAAAGAAGTCGATGAACTGTTTGGGATAGTTGCTGCGGCTGCATGGCCACAATCTTCTACCCTTACCTCCTGCCAATATTACGCAATAATTGTTATTATCATTAATTGTCATATTACGGGTCTTAAATGTTGGTTACTGAAATCATGTGTAAAGTTAGTAATTATCCCCGAAAAGACCAAATATTTTGAAAGAATTTAATAAAGATAGGACAAATACAACACATTTTTAGTATTTTTTCCAAGCAAAATATCTTTTTTCGAAAAAAAACAGCCAAAAAGTTTGTTATTTCAATTTTTATTTGTACCTTTGCACCCGCAATCGCCCAGATGGCGGAATCGGTAGACGCGCTGGTCTCAAACACCAGTGGAGCAATCCATCCCGGTTCGATCCCGGGTCTGGGTACAAAGAGCTGCAAGTTCTTCAACTTGCGGCTCTTTCCTTTGCAAACACCATCGCCCAGATGGCGGAATCGGTAGACGCGCTGGTCTCAAACACCAGTGGGGCAACCCATCCCGGTTCGATCCCGGGTCTGGGTACAAAGAGCCGCAAGTTCTTCAACTTGCGGCTCTTTTTTTGTTTTTTGTTTTTTCTTTCTGGAAATCTTATCGCAACTTGATATTGCTCCAATCATTCATACCATCGGCAGGAACCACCGTTGGCGACTGGCTCTTATGGTTGATGACCACCGACTGGCGGCGCACCTCCTTGTTCACATACTCGCTCAACTCGCCCAAGGTTACATCTCCCTTGGTATCCTGCAACTTCTTCAAGAGATAATAGGTGAACAGACCATGTCCCTTCTCCTTATATGGATAAGCAGTCTCGTCGCCCGTAGCAGCACTGAATACCACCATGTTGCCCTTTGGCGCATCCTGCTTCACCTTCAACGCTACACCACGAGCCGATGCCAACATGCCATCGCCACGCTGGGCACCACTGAAGCAGGCATCCATGAACACCAATACCCGCTTGGCATGGAGACCGTCAAGCGTATCATACAGTCGCTTGGTGCTCAGACATACCTCTGTATTCTGACCGCTGGCATCCACAGGAAGCAGGTAAGCAGCCTTGTCTGATTCGCTTGGCACACCATGACCGGCATAATAGAAGATGACATTCAGGTCGCCCTCGAAGGCAGAAGCAATGCTCTTGATATCGTCTAAGGCTGAAAGCATCGTACCGAATGTTGCATCGCGATACACACGGATGTTCTCCTTAGGGAGACCCAGGGTCTTCTTGCAGTAAGAAGCGAACACCTTGGCATCGTTCAAGGCGTACTTCACCTTGGTGACACGCTCGTAATTCTCGTTACCGATAATCACGGCAAAGGTCTTCTTGTTCTCCTCGTTGGTTTCAGGAATATTGATGTCGAGCGCATTATCCACTACTTCCAACTGAGAGTTCGCGGTTCTGGCTGCACTACCACCATGCAAATCTATCTCCAATGGAGGAAGATTGGCAAGGAACTCGCTGGAACCATCGTTCTTATAGCTGGAAGCCGACTGATAAACCTTATCGCCTAACTTAAACTGGCAGGAAAGGATAGCCAGCTGGTCGTCTATCACACCATACTGAGGTTCAAGCTGAATCTGGTTCCAATATCCCTTGAAGAGATCAGCCTCCTCGGCAGGCACCTTGGCATAGATGCGTCCCAAGCCATCAATGGAAACCGGGTAAGTACCATAATCGGTATCATATACGCCCAAGTTTCCCTTCACCATATTGGTGGTATAGGCAGCGATGTAGTTCTTGCGCACATTGTCAATCACCTCATCGAGTTTCTTCTCACGGTTTTCAGGAGTCACGCGCTCCTTCCACTGCTGGGCAGTTTCGTAATCCTTCTTCTTCTGCCAATCCGCCATTCGGCTGTTTACCATATCGAAAGCGAAATAGCTGAACGACTTCACTATCCTGCGCAGATTCTGACGGGCAAAAGGACTGGAATTATATGGGAACTCAGGATACTCCTTGGTCATGCTCAGGATGTCCTTCACGGCATAGTTAGGACAGGATGCAGAAGCATTGCTTCTCACATCAGTCAGGGCAGGACCCTTGATGCCCAAACTGTTGTCGTCAGGCAAGTTCTTATCGATATTGGCAGAAGGCTGCATTCTTCTTGGCTTCTGGTCGGGCAAGGTGAGGCTCTTCAACTTGTTGCAGTAAAGGAAACAGCATACACCCAACTTCTTCAAACTGTTAGGGAATGCCAGTTTCTCCAGTTGCTGGCAGTTGTAGAAAGCACCCGCGCCAACGGTCTCCACGCCCATCGGGAGTTCCATCTCCTTCAAGCCGCTCGCCTCGAAAGCCAGGTCAGCAATCTTGGTTACAGAAGCAGGCACCTGCAGCTCCTGCAAAGCATCACATCCACGGAAGGCAGCCATCGGAATCAGAGTGAGCGAAGAAGACAGGGTAACCTCCTTCAGTTTCTTGCAGTCCTCAAAGGCATGAGTACCCAGGTTCTTCACCGTGTTAGGCATCAGAATAGAGGTAACGTCAGAACCCTTGAAGGCCTCCTCGCCAATCTCTACCAGATATTTAGGAAGCACGATGTCGGTGATGGAACCCTGTTCGTCCTTAGCAAAAGCACGGGGAGCGATGGCAACCACCTTGCGTATCTTGCCCTTTATCTTCAAAGAAGAAGGAATTGAAAGACTGGTAGATTTATGTTCCCAGCCAGTAACCTTTGCCGTACTATCCGACAAAGCCTCATAAATGACACCAGCCACTTTGGCGCTGATGACCTTCTGTGCGCTCATAGGTATCAAAGCGCACAGGATGCAAACCAAAAGCAGAAAAGTTCTTTTCATCTAAAGCTAATTTATATTATTCACGTTTATATTCATTCACTATTCGACTACAAAAATAAGCAAACTTTTTGAGATAAAGAAACTTATTGGCAGAAAAATAAAAAGAAAAGCCAAAAAAGCATTCAATTGGCTGTTTCGAAAACGTTTACGATGTTTTCCACCCTCTATTCTACACTTTGATTTGGAAAATCAAAATAATATTTCTATATTTGCACACAAAAGGAAACTATTAAGTAAGAAACTCTATATAATAAACCCAAATAAACAAAGTAACATTCATGAAGAAATTATTCAGTTTTGTTTATGCCTGTGTACTGGCTCTCGGAATCCAGGCAGCAGACATCAACAACTATGATGCACTCTATGAGAATCTCCCGTTCAAGATGGAGAAAGTAACTCGACCACAGTTCCCAAGCAATGAGGTCAATCTGAAGGACTTCGGTGCCATCGGCGACGGTTCTACCCTCTGCACCGACGCATTCAGAAAAGCCATCGATGCCTTGGCTCAGAAAGGCGGCGGCAAGCTCGTCGTACCTCAGGGTGTCTGGTTCACCGGTCCTATCACCTTGAAGAGCAACATCAACCTGCATATAGAAAAAGGTGGTATCATCCTCTTCTCGGCAGACGTAAACCTCTACCCTCTCGTGGAGACTTCGTTCGAGGGTCTTGACACCCGTCGCTGCCAGTCGCCTATCTCAGGACGTAATCTGGAGAACGTGGCTATCACGGGTCAGGGTGCCATCGATGGTAACGGCGAGTACTGGCGTCCTTTGAAGAAGGCTAAGGTTACTTCGGCACAGTGGAAGGCGATTACATCCCGTGGCGGTGCCTTCAAGAACCCAAACTACTGGTTCCCATCAGAGGCAGCACTCAAGGCAGACGCAAAAGGTGCCGGCATGAACGTGCCTCTCGGCATTACAACAGAGGAAGGCTGGAACGAGGTGAAGGATTACCTGCGCCCTGTGATGGTGAGCCTCATCAGTTGCAAGAACGTATGGCTCAATGGCGTTATCTTCCAGAACTCTCCTGCCTGGAACATTCATCCATTGATGTGCGAGAACGTATTGATTGAAGATGTATTGGTTCGCAACCCTTCTTTCGCACAGAACGGCGATGGTCTGGACCTGGAATCCTGCAAGAACTCTCTCATCGTTAACTCTACCTTCGACGTGGGCGATGACGGTATCTGCATCAAGAGCGGTAAGGATGCCGACGGCAGAAACCGCGGTGTGGCTTGCGAGAATGTCATCGTTGATGGCTGTACCGTATTCAAGGGTCATGGCGGCTTCGTAGTTGGTAGCGAGATGAGCGGCGGCGTGAAGAACGTGATGGTAACCAACTGCCAGTTCCTCGGCACCGACGTAGGCTTGCGCTTCAAGAGTGCCCGTGGCAGAGGTGGCGTAGTTGAGAATATCTACATCAAGGATATGTCGATGTTTGATATCCAGACCGACGTGGTTACCTTCGACCTCTATTACGGCGGCAAGTCGGCTGTGGAAGTATTGAACGACGGCGACCAGAAAAAGCAGCAGATGGTAGATATGAAGAAGGTGGATGAGACAACCCCAGCCTTCCGCAATATCGACATCAACCATGTAATCTGCCGTGGTGCCCGCCGTGCAGCCTACTTCAACGGCCTGCCAGAGATGCCTGTGCAGAACATCAGCATCAAGGACATGGAGGTGAACAATGCCGAGCAGGGCATCGTGATTAACCGCACTGAGGGTGTAACCCTGGAGAACATCAAGGTAAGCGCCAAGACTCATACCTTTGATGCCAAGAACTCAAAAAACGTAACCGTAAACGGAAAGAAATACAAGAAGATAGATGAAAAGGGAATTACCCTCGACTTCTAGAAACTGGAGATAAGGATATAAAAAAACTCCCTTGCTTTTGTGGGCAAGGGAGTTTTTTTATATCCTTATTATTGTATTACCTTTATGTAATCATCATTACTTCAATGTAACCTTGATTCCACCCTGAGCAGTACGAACAATGTAAGTACCTGCTGCAAGACCGCGATTCTTCAAATCGCTCATCATGGTAGCCTTGGTTGTCATGAGACTAGTCAGCTTAAATCCACCGATGGTATAAACATCAGCCTTGAACGAACCACCATCAAGACCTACCTCCTTGATGCCTGTAGAAACAGCCACACGGATAGTGCCCGTAGAGAGGAACGGAGTAGTATCCCACTCCAATCCGGCAGGAAGTGCCTGAAGCTCGAAGGTAGGATTACCACTGATAGAACCCGCGCAATCGAGTACACGAACATAATCGCCAACGGCTGGAGTCCAAGTATCCTTATAGGTAACATAGATAGTACCGTTCAGAACTGCATTTCCACCAACATTGAGGAAAGCCCATGCTGGAGACTTAGAACCTGTATATGCATTTACAGAGATAGAATCTGCCTTGGTCTTATTGACATAGATGCTGGAACCAACCACAGCATTCAGGTTTTTCAGGATGTTGATAACACCCGTATTGTTAGTCTGTGCTGTTTCTGCATTGCTACCTGGACGCAAGATTCCACCCTTCAGGAGGCTGACACCGTATGTACAACCCACACCACGAAGTTCACCTTCGTTCCGTACATAAAGAACAGTAGGAGCAGTCATGGAAGAAGTAGCAGTAGCCTTGTTCAACTTCACGACTCCATCCACAATCTTCAACGACTTGGCATTGGCAAGTACATCCTCACTGGAGATGGTCCAGATACCCGTACCATTCTTCACCACATTGCTACCATTGATAGAACCCTTGAACTCAAAGTTCGTGTTCTTGCCACCGATGGTCAGCGTATTGGCACCAGAACCGAAGTATCCACCATTACTGATATAACCCGTACCCGTCAAAGCACCAATGGCAAAACTCTTGCCGTTAGTACAGAACGCATAGTCCTTGGTGAAACGTGAATCAACATTAAGCGTTGCCAAAGGAATACCATAAGTATTGTTGAAATCAAATACTGGCTCGTAAACGTTCTTGTTTCCACGCTTTGCATTGATGGTTCCTTCAAACTTACTCCAGTCGCCCTTGAAAGGACAGCGGATCCAAGTGCCATAGATATCAATAGTTCCCTCACCGGTCAACTTACCGGTATAGTCACAACGTCCATCAGGATACCAGATACCCGACTTACCCTTAGGCACCTCGATATTCACATTATCCGAATTGCCGCTATAGATACTGTTGGAAGCCTGCAATACTACCTTACTACCATTCAGAACGATAGTCTTACCAGAGAAGTGGCCATCCTGGAAGTCATATACTGTACCCTGGTTGATATAGAGCACATCAAAATCAGCAATACTATTCAACTGCAATGTACCGGCTCCCATCTTATAGAGGTCACGGTTCTTGCCGGCACCCTTCTTGATACCGCCATTCAGAATCAGCGTTCCTGTATTATTGATGGCACCGCCATTCTCGCCAAGCACGATAGGATGAGAAGCAGTCATACCTGTAGTAACCTTCAAGGTACCATTGTTGCTCAAGGTGATGGTATTGTCTGCGGCTCCCAAAGAGCCATATTCCAGACCATCCTTATTAGCAAGAGTTGTTGGAATCAGGGTACCACCTTTCACATTGGTGCCACCACTATACTTGTTGGTATTCTTGACATAAACAGTTCCAGTGCCCTCTACATTCAGTGAACCTTCGCCCAAGATAGAGCCTTTACCTGCAAGGCTATAAACCTTCTTGTCATTCTTGAAGTAAAGATTTCCCGGAGTCACATCCTCTGCAATGCTTACATTGCTTGTAGCTGCATCATCATTGAAGGTCAGTTCATCGCCTGTGACGAACATCTTGTCAGAAGAACTGAAGTTTTCTGTTGACATTAAGTCCCAGACAGAACCCTTCTCTCCTGTCCATACGCAGCTCTCGCTGTCACGGGTATCAGAAAGATTCAAGATAATCTTGCCATCTGTATATTCCAGACTGAACTTATGTCCATCAAGACCCTCTACAACGATATCAGAAAGTTTGCCAGTCAGTTCACCCACCTCTGCCAGGGTATAAGTACCAGGTGCTGGAGCTGTTGCGAATTCAAAGACAGGAGTATTATACTGTGGTCCATTCTTCCAATACTTCTTCTCTATACTCATCTTGGCAGCCACCAACTTATCTACGTTACCATCCTTGGCATCGAATACCACACGTGCACCGAAGCCCAGGTCGAGCGAAGAAGTGGTCAATGTTCCGATACTCTCCTTACCGCCAGGACGAATCACAGAACCATAATCAGCCTTAATACCACCCTTGAAGTTACCGCCGTTAGAGTTCAACTCTGCAAAGCGATTGAGCCATACAGGACTGCTTTCCATGGTGCCGTCAAACTGCAAAGTACCTGCCCAGACATCAGTCTTGCCGGTATAAGTCTGCTTTACATTAGGAAGGACCAAAGTACCATCACCCTGTTTTACCAGGCGCATGCCGCCAGTAAAGGCGCCACCTGTCAAGGTATGGGTATAATAGGTATATTTAATCTCTGTATCCTTGGTTCTGCACTCGCTGGCAGCCGTACCCTGCACCCAAGAAGGGGCATTGTCGGTAAAGATAGCAGGAGAAGCACCTTCTGCCACGCTTACAGTGGCATCGCCAGTAGTAGCGAGAAGAGCATGCTTGCCATCCAATGCCTTGGAGATAGAAGAACCTACCTCTTCGCGACCAGTGGTGGTGAGTGGTGGAGGAGCAATGGTGATACCTTCCAACTCACCGAGGAAGTAGGATACATGAGGTGGCTGATTGTAGCCGCAAGGCTGCCATACCATGCCATTGCGATACTGATGATCGTACCACAAAGAATAGTTACGCCACTTAGTTGGCTCATTGGTGGTGTAGATGCGGATATTGTTGTCGGCTGTTCGCTCGATAACCTCCTCACGCCAATCGCCAAAGATATCACCCTGATAGCAAGGTGTTGCCTTGGTGCCATTGTTGGAATAAGCGCCAAGGAAAGTAGCTATTGTTCCCACACCAGGTTTAGTTACCTCTGTATTATTAAAACACTCCTCCAGAAGGTCACCATCCCAATAAATACGGAAGTTCATGCTAAGTCCATTGGTATTGGTACTCACATGTTCATTTGTGACCGTAGAGATAGGAGTATCGTGTGCACTATGACCAACAGCTCCGGGGAAATCATTATAGAAATTACCTGCCAGGCAACGACCATCATCGTTGGTATCAGTCTTTCGATAATATATCTTGCTGGTTGTTGCATCACGATAATTGTTGGATGGATTATCCTCATTACAAGCGAACATCTCCTGACCATGGATATAAGGATTGAAATCTCCTATATGCTGGGCATCACCATGACCAAGACCTGTAGTAGAGAGACCCATACCGTTATCATCGATAACCATAGAACCCCATACTATCTCATCACGTCCATCCCAATCCACATCGGCAATGATATAGTTGTGGTAACCCTGACCAAACCAAGGAGAACCCGGCTGGTTGTTGGTCCATTTCCAGCGAACCTTCAAATCGTGGGTCTTTGGATCCACATCGTATGCGATAAACTTGTGGCGGGTATAGATACCACGTCCCAGGAAGATGCTAGGATGCTTGCCATCCAGATAAGGAGCGCCGAAGAAGTACTTGCTGCTGCGATGACCATAGCCATCACCCCAAGCTGCCTTCAAATCTGTTTCTCCATCTTCTAGACGCTTCAATGGGAACTCGATGCACTGGTATGGCTTACCGGTAGCACCCTCACAATACCAGAGGAACTCCTTGCCATAATGGGTAAACCATTCTACGGAACCCGAAGCCTTTGGCTCACGGTAGTTGGTCCATGAAGAACCATTTTTACCATTGGCACCAATGGTATAAGTGGTACCATCTGCCATGTGAACAGTAGAGCCTTCTTCGAGTCGCATTACGACTTCAGCCTTGCCATCCATATCCCAGTCGTAGCCAACGATGTTCTGCTCGTTGTTCTGGAAGTCACCCATGTTAGGGCCACAGTTTACCCACCAAAGCACGGTACCATCCTGCTTCAGGCAAGCCAGCATGGAATACTCCTTGGTTGCCACGCCATTGATGGTTGGTCCATTCTTTGGATAAAGCTGTTCACCTTCCTCCTTATTATTGAACTTCATCAGGATTTCCACCTCGCCATCGCCATCCACATCGGCGCAGCAGGCATCATTAGGCTCATAAGTAGCCTTAAGCGATGCATCGTGCTTAATCTTGATTTCCTTATAATTGCTCTTGAATACAGTAGCAGCCTTAGAAGCCTGCTGCTCTACTCCATTCAATACCGCCTTCACGGTATATTGACTACTTTCCGAACCAGAAGCATCTGTAAAATTAGATACATCCAATGGTTCAGCGTTTACCCTGGTACCATCTCGATAGAGATTGTACTTCACATCGTAATACTCATCGGCCTGGATACGCCATGAGCAATAGACACCTTTGGTGGTCTTCACTGCCACCAATCCACGGTCTAGCTTATCGGTGAATCGTTGGGCGTTTGCACCCATGCTAACCAACAAAGCCAAAGCTGATGTTGCAAATAATTTTTTATTCATTATAATCGTAGGTTATTATGTTGCTTGTTTATTCTTCTTTAATTGGTGGCAAAGATACACATAAATAATGAAGTATCATCCATAAAATCTGATTATTTACTTTATTTTTTGATAAAAGCAGCATCTAAGAACTAAAAAAGGGTGCATTGCTGCACCCTTTATTATTATTTATGTTATCGTAATTTCGATATTACTTCATCTGAGCACCAGACAAAGAGAATGTCTTGTTACCCTTAACGATTACGAGCCCATCCTTTGTCATCATCTTCTTAACAGCAGGAGCAGCAACCTCAGCAGCATTTACTGAAGAGATGCCTGTTGTGTTAGGAGCAAAGCCCTTGTAAGTCATAACCTTTACGTCGCAGAGAGCTGTATCGTAACGCTGGAAACTGAAATTCTCACCTGCTACACAAACTGTAGTCTTGTTGCAATCACCCTTGTCAGGACGGTCGTAACCACCACGAGTATGAACGATGTAGAAGTTTGGCTTGCTAGCATCGTCAGAAGTGTACTTAGCGTCGAGAGTTACAGTAGCATTATTAATTGCTGTGTTGTAGTAAACGATACCCTCGAGTGGGAAGATGCTCCATGCAGAAGCTACATACTTAGAGTTGGCAATGAAGTCTGCAGTTGGAGCCAAAGGAGCAAATGCTGTTGTTGCATCCTCAGGAACCTGAACATTCCACTTAGCATCATCAGTACCGATACATGTCATATCATAGAAACCATGACCCTTCTTGGTAGATACATAGTTAGCTGCATCTGCATCTGTACAAGCTGTGGCATTACCATTCGCATCATAACCATACATCTGGGTTGAATAAACACGATCCCAGTGTGACTTGTTGGCATTATCAACAATCTCTGTTACAGAGAAGCCAGCCTTTGCAGCATCGCATTCCTCCTTAGTCCAAGCATAATTCTTGTTCTCGGCTACAACGTACTCTACATTGTTTTCTACAGTAACCTTCTCTGATGGAGCATACCAAGGCATATTTTCTGGGTGGGTACCATCATAAGAATAAAGTTCCAAAGATCCCTTGCCATCCAATGTGATAGTCTCACCTGTCAACACATTACCCTCAGTTGCCACACCATCAACTGTCTTCTTATAGTGGATAGTAACAGTAGGCTTCATCAAAGTCTCAGAGTTATCTGCCACAATCTGATAAACCTTCTTGTAACCCTCTTCTACGTTTACAATTGAAGCAGATGGTGTAGGCATGGCAATCTGCTTGCAAACTACATCATTTACAATCTCGTTAGACTTCTTCTCTTCATCGTCCTCAAGAGTTGTCCAAACCTTCAACTGACCAGACTTGTTGCAGAAGATGATCTTAGAACCACCATCACCGCTGGTCTCCATCTCGCGGGTATCAATTGCATCGCTATAATTAACTGCAGCTTCCTCCCCATCAGCATAAGCTGTACCATCAAGACCCTCAGCATCACCGAGCTGGATCCAATGCAAGGTATGACCTTCTGGGAATGTTACATAATAAGCACGCTGCTCACCAATAGCTGCAAGCAAATCTACGGATGGCTCCTGAGCGAATGGACCTTCTGCCTCATAAGAAAGACCGATGTTAGAGAGCTGGTGTGTAGAAGTACCATTCATACCGAATACGAAGATACCGGCACGATCCTCAGCACAAGTATATTTATGAACACCAGTCTTCAACACTGTACCTTCTGCATCTGCAATAGTATAAGTAGCAGTCTTAGCTTCTGTGTTGATGGCAACAGCAAACTTATAAGTCTTCTGGCTTGAGATGGTAAGAGTCTCCTCTGTAGTCTGATTCCAGTCGTTCTTTGCTGTTGGCTCCTCGTTAATCCAAATAGTGTAATCACCATTAGCGGCAGCAGGCTTCTCGCCCACTCTCCAACGGAAGAAATAGTCATCACCTTCGTTAGCCTTCCACCAGTGACAGTTGTGAGTACTTACACGGTTATCACTTGCTGTACACATGTTAACAGGAAGAAGTGTAAACTCCATGTCGGCACGGGCAGCCATGTTAGACATGTTCAAGTCCATGGTGAACTTGTAGGTGTGATTAGGAAGAGTAGCAGGATCTACACCAGCCCATGCAGCCTCGTTCCAGAAATAGTTGAGCATACGTCCACCATTCTTCTTGTTCTGTACCTCAAGATATTCCTTACCGGGTGTTGCTGCGAAGTTGCCTGCATCCTGGATTATCCAGTCCTCAGACATCTTATCAGTTGGCACCTTGAAGAAGTACTTGTCCATCACCTGCGCCTTTGCTGTCATTGCGAATACAGCCAAAAGCATTGCAATAAAAGTAAACTTTTTCATTGTTAAAACGTTTAGTTGTTAATAATTTGATTTTAATATTTTGTCCTTATCCCAAATCATCTGCCCACCCGAAGGTGGGCGAAATGATTTCTGACAGGAGATTCAAAATCTTTGTTCTTTTGGGAAGCAGGAGGATTACCATCCAGGATTCTGGGTAATGGCACCACCCGACTTCATGATTTCTGTCTGGTTGAATGGGAAGAGATTCCATTTACTCTGCCACTGTCCATCACCACGAGTCACAGCCACCTTCTTATAAGTAAAGGTTCCATCCTCGTTCTTGGTGATTTCCATGCGGTGGATGTTCATGAACTTATCACCATCTTCCATCCAGCGACGCACGTCGTAGAAACGGTGTCCCTCGAAGGCAAGCTCCACGCGGCGCTCATTCTTATACTCAGCCCAGAACTCATCGTTGGTCATACCTGTAGCAAAAGCTGGCATGCTTGAACGCTCACGGGTCTTGCTAGCCATCTTGGCTGCAGTCTGAGTGGCAGGAACTGTAACACTCTGTGCATTGCCTTCTGCATCTGTATACTCCACAGCACCACTGGCATCTGCCGCATTTCCATTGCCACATGCCTTGAAGTACTCATAAAGAGCCTCGGCATAGTTCAAATACATGCCACCCATACGGAAGGTCAACCAACCGTGAGGAGAGGTAGTAACAGCTACGCCAGAACGGGCACGGAGAATCTGGTCTGGATTACAGAACTTCTTCAGATAGTAACCGGTAGTAGTAGCGTATGACTTACCTGCCGCATTACCCGTGCGAGAGTGATAGCCGCCTACATAAGTCTCGATGGTTGGATACTCGCTATTGTAAGCCGCCAAATCGTTAGGCCATGACTCACCATTCACAACAATTGTCTTGGCAAGTCGAGGATCGCGGTTAGCGTATGGATCATTCGCATCATAGAGAGGACTCTCTGAAATACTCTTACCATCGGTACATTCGAAAGCATCTACAAGGTCCTGGGTTGGACAGTTGCCACCCTGGCCAGATGAATAACCAACAGGGAAGTTGTAGCCTTCGAAGGTATTGGATGATGCAGTACGACGGGCAAAGAGAATCTCCTTAGTGCTGGAAACATTTGAATAGTATTCCTTACCCCAAAGATCTTCCAGGTTGGTAGCCAAACCATAACCCTTAGCCTCAGCCGCATCAATCAGTTCCTTGTTGGCAGCCACAGCGATAGCCCAGAGATTCTTCTTCTCCTCATCGGTTTTACCCTGGGTGAAGAGAGGTGAAGCATGATAGAGGGCTGCCTGAGCCTTCAAGGCAAGAACTGCATACTTATTAGCACGACCGGTTTCTGCCTTAGAAAGAATCATATCCGATTTACCGGCATAGTCTTCGATAATCTTATCCTTGATGTCATCACACTCCTTGATGATGAAGTTGAAGATGTCATCAGAACTGGTGCGTGGCAGAGCTGTTTCTTCTGTACCTGTGGTATTATGGTCCTTGAAAGGAACACCGCCATACTGGCGAACCAGGGTGAAATAGAAGTAAGCACGTGCCCAACGAGCCTCATACTGATAGTTATTGTAGAGAAACATCTGCTTCTCGTAATCGGTATTGAGCTTGAACTGGTCAAACTCCAGATTAGACCAGTTGTCAATAACCTCATTGCAATAGGTGATGCCCTGATAAGCAGAAGACCAGATGGTCTGGTGTGCATTAGATGCACTCCAGTTGCCATTGAAGAAATCTTCCACGGAGTTACCATCGTGGCTATACTCCGACTCATCTGTTGCAGAAGAGAGCATGGCACCCGAAAGGTTACCCCAGTCGGTATCAATATCTGTGTATATCGTGGTCATCAATCCACCCACATAGCTGAATGAGCGCTGTATATACTCCTTGTCGTAAGCTGTATATTCATTGTAGTCCATGTTACAAGAAGACAACGCCATAGCAGCCAATGCAAAGCAAAATAGTTTTTTATTTACTTTCATAATCGTAATTCCTTAAATTTAGAATGTTACTGCAGCTCCAAGCTGAAGACTTCTGGTAAGAGGCTGCGTTGTGCCGTATGCTGCAGCATCTGCCTTATCGAGATGATCAGCTGTAAAGAGGTCGGTACCACGTACATACAACTTCACGTTACTGATGAAACCAGCCTTTTCCAACAATGCCTCTGGCAAGTAGTAATACATCTCAACATAGCGGAGCTTCAGGTAGCTGCGGTCAAACATATTGAGCGTATTGTTTGTATTGTTGTTGGCATTGCTTGTTGCTGAAAGACGTGGGAACTTGGCATTCTCTGTATTGTTGCGCTCTGCAGACCAGGAGTTCTCGTAAAGATACTGCGACAAAGTGTTGCTTGCCACAGCCGAACGGTACAGACCATTGGTGGTCATGAATCCGGTCCACTTGCCTACTCCCTGGAACATTGCATCGATACCCAGTCGCTTATATTCCACACCCAGGTGGAAGTTGTAATAGAGGTCTGGCGCTGTAGTGCTGTAACCTATCGCCTTGCGGTCGTTGGTATCGATCTTATCGTCACCTGTCAGATCCACATACTTGATATCACCAGGATAAACCGTAGTAAAGTTCTGTACAGGATAGCCCAACTGCTTCATTTCTGCGGCAGAAATCACTCCATCGCCATTCAGGTCGTCGCTCTTCTGGAAGAAGCCATTGGCTACATAACCGAAAGCCTGACCATATCGCTTACCTGTAGAAGAGGTATTGGCAAAGAGCTGCGGTGTCTCAGCCTGCTCCTCAACGATGGTCTTGTTCAATGTCATGGATGCACCCAAACTGATGGTGAGATCCTTGTTGAGTTTCTTGCTGTAATCAGCAGAAACCTCAAAGCCCTTCTGGTTGATGATACCTACATTCTCATAAGGAGCGTCCAATCCGAAGACTCCTGAATAGCTGCCTGCTGTTGAATACCAGATGTTGTAACGGTGCTGGTAATAGTAATCAGCAGAAATATTCAAACTGCCAAAGAGAGTGGCATCGAAACCTACGTTGAACTTGCTAGACTGCTCATGGCCGAGTCCCTGAGTACGTGCTGTTCCGAGATAAGTATTACCCCATTGTGTACCAGTATAAGTAGCATCGAACGGATAAGAATTACCATTCATCAGATAGAACTGATCGTAATAAGTCCATACGTTATCGCCAGGGAGCACGTCGAGTGACTGGTTACCCCAAGATGCACGCAACTTCAGGAAGTCAACCCAGTTCACGTTCTTCATGAATGCCTCATTAGAGAGGTTCCATGCTGCAGAAATATTTGGAGAGAAAGCCCACTTGCTGCCAGGAGCCAGACGGCTGGAACCCGACTCAACGAGCGCTACATCCAAGAGATATCTGCTATCGAAACCATAATGGGCGAAGAGAGATACATTGTGACGGTAAACGGTGGTGTTGGTACCCGTCTTGTCGTTGTACTCGTAATCGTACTTCAACTGTCCATACACATTGTGCTTCTCTGCAAAAGTTCTATCATAATTGATGGCTGCATTCCATACACAGCGGCGAATCCAGTTGTTGTTGTTAGAACCAGTTCCCATGTTTGAGTCGGTACCCAACACAGAAGACATCTTTGCCTGACCATCAGCTATCACATCACCATTGGTTGGTACCTCGTAGAAACTGTAACGATAAGTCTTGGAATGGTCCTCATATACATTCGACCAGGTATCGTAACCCAACTGAGCCTGTGCACTCAATCCTTCGGTGATGGAAGAGAGATCCTGATTCAACACCAGATCAGCATAAAGAGCACGTTGGTGGTTCTTGTAATAGGCAGCGCCCTGGCTCTGAGCCACTGGGTTATTCGTAGTATATACAGAATTACCGCCCCATACCGTTTCAGAAACCTTCACTGGGAAAGCATTGGCTGGTACCTTGTAAATCATACTCCAAAGATCAGCCTGAGCTCCTGGCTGCGACTGTTCTGTCAGCAAGCCATACAAATGGGTATGCAACTTGGTCTTAGGACCTAAGTCGATGTCCATGTTAGAGCGCAAGGTTCCGCGGGTATATTTATTCTGTGTAGAATAACCGTCGTTCTGGAAATTCTTGATGAATCCCTTGTTGGTGAGCAACTGCACGTTGGTATAATAACGGAAGTTATTGGTACCACCCTTGAACTCGATGTTGAAACGATCGTTGTTTGATACATTACGGAAAGTTTCATCAGCCCAGTTTACATTTGGATAATTGAGCGGATTGGAACCGTCTCTATAGGCATTGATGACATTTGAACCATAAACATCATTACCGTCCAGGTTCTGGTGCTGGTTATGGTAAGCCTCGTTGACAGCCATTGCGTATGTAGCTGCATCTACCATCTTAGGCTTATTGGTCAGGAAAGAGAACACATGGTCGTAAGATGCTGTAATCGACTGGGTGTTGTACTTACCATGCTTGGTAGTAATCAGAACTACGCCATTGGCACCCTTGTAACCATAGAGAGCAGTAGCGGCTGCATCCTTCAGGATAGATACGCTCTCCACATCCTCAGCTACCACATTCTCAATGGCACGCTCCACTCCATCAACAATGAAAAGAGGAGTGCTTCCACTTGATGACTGAACGCCACGGATATAGAATGTAGGATTCTGGGCATGAAACAAGCCTGCGCCATCAAGGCCTACAAGACCTGAACCTGAACCCAAGATATTGTTACCAATGTTGCGTGCGCCACGCTTGTTGACATCCTTGCTGGTGATGACGCTGACAGCAGAAGTTGACTGCTCACGGGTGAAGGTATGATTGGCACCCACATCAACAGTCTGGTCTTTATATGCCACAGAGTCCACGATGTCCTGCTGCGCCATTGCAGGCAGGCTCATGCCTGCAAGCAATGACAACATATATATATTCTTTGTTTTCATATACAAATTCATTTTAGTTTGTTAGTCCCAAAGAGTTCATTACTCCCAACCAGGATTCTGAACAAGACCATAATTCTTATTAATTTCTGCCTGTGGAAGTGGGTCAAGCAGCCATTTTTTCACCTCATTACTCTTAGGATCTTTATTCCAAAGGTAACGGCTGTTGGCAGTAATTGTCTTGACGCAACTCAAGAAGAACTGAGGCTGTGTTGATGAAGGGTCATTCTCACGGTCTGCTCCTACCCAGGCTGCATTACGACTCTGGAAACCATCACTAGTCTGAATCAGGCGATACTGCATCAAGCCATGGAGCTGCTTGGTCATCCAATCGGTACGCTTCAAGCGAACCATATCGAACCAGCGGGCATTGGTAAGACCCAACTCACGCACACGCTCATCGAGAAGTTCCTCCATAAACTCATTAGAAGTTGCACCATTGCTAAGAGTTACAGTTGTATTCAGGGCAGCCTCAGCAGTAGTTGCAGTGTAGTCCTTTGCCTTTCGGAATGTAAAATTTGTCCATACCTTAGCCATCGAAGGAAGACCTACACGAGAGCGAACCTTATCCACCATCTCTACAGCCTTAGCCACATTCTTATTGCTGCGCTTCACGAGAGCCTCAGCATACTGCAGGTAGAACTCAGGCAATGACAAGGCAACCCACTGGGTTGGGAAACGATAGGAATCACCGGAATCGTCTGTAGGATAACCACCTGCTCCCAGATAATACTTGTTGAATCCGTAACCAGAACCAAACATGGTATTCTGCTGGGTCAAGACACCAGTACCACCATCATTACCACCATACCAAAGTTCCCAAGGATAACCTGTCATGGAAGCTGTTGTCCAGTCGAGGTTCATGTTCTGACCATTCACGATGCACTCTTCATACAAGCGTGGATCACGGGTAAGCGTTGTAGTAACTTGTCGGCTACCAGCAGGTACAGTACCATCCACGAACATGGTGTGCAGTGACTTCTTGTTACGGGAAATCGCACCTGTATATTTATTGGTTACGAAGTTCGTCACATTCACGGTAAAGCTTCCATCCTTATGATATACCATGGTAGAGTCTGGCTCAGTAGCCTGGCTCTTATAGGTCTTCTTAGCAGCATTATCCCAGTTGAATGGCTCGCCATCGTTCCAGGAGAACTTCTCCACATACTCCTGTGTAGGGCAATAAGCATTACGTGGCACAGTCTTAGAATACCAAGAGTGCCAGCAATAACGGCCTGCACCTGTCATATCATTACCCTGTACACGCACTGAGTGCAATACCTCTGTAGAAGCATTGAGATAATAACCACGACGATAAGCCAGTCGATAATAAGCTACCTTCTCGTCTGCCTTAGTAACCTTGGCAGGGATATTAGCTTCCTCCAGCTGATACTTGCCTTCCTGCTGCAACTTGTTGTAGAAATCATCGCAAGCCTTGGCAAAGGCATCCCAACGTTCCTGATACTTAGAAGCATCAGTGTACATGATGTATGGCTTCACCTCATCAGAAGCACCATCATAATACGACTTTCCATCTTCTGGATTCAGCAAAGGAGAGGCAGCAAACTGCAAGACCTTGCACTTCAAAGCCATCGCACCGGCCTTGGTCCAACGACCGTTCATTGTAGCCGTGGCTTGCCATGGCAAAGCACTCTCGGCAATAGCCTGGTCAAGTTCATCTACCATCCAATTCACACACTCCTCTACCGTCTTACGAGGGAATTGTCCGCTCACCTCACCAGTCTTCAAAGGATGATCCATGATAGGAATACCACCAAAATGCTGGAAGGTATTGAAGAAGGCATCAACCATCAGACAACGGGCTTCAGCCTTCAAGCGATTCTTCTCTTCCTGAGTCATATCAGCCTCAGGAGCACGATCTACATTAACCAGGAAAATCTGGGCAGCACGAATCGACTTCCACTGAAATTCCTTATCATATGAATAAAGCGGACCATCCAAACCATCCGAACGGTCAACATTGGCAGTCAGAGAACCTGTATAGTACTTTGTATATACGGCAGGTCCGTTAAAGAAATCATGCCAGCAATCGGTGAGTGCATCAAACTTACCAGTATATGGGTTACCCGCATGAGGCATATTGGTTCCACCATTATAATAAGGTAAGCCATAATACTGCTTGGAGTAGATACCTACAAGAAACTCACGTGTATATTCTGCATTCTGGAATACAGAGTCGATAGTGGCAGTAGAACTGGTTGCCTTATCAAGAGAGGCATCACCCACGGCAATGGTATCAGTACAAGCGGTAAACGCTGCACCTGCCATGAGCATTGCTACTGCACTATGTAATAGTATATTATGTTTCATTGTTTCTTTGTTCATTTATTTACATTACCTTTTGATTAGAAGCCTACATTCAAACTAATGGTGTAGGTGCGCTGCAATGGGTAAGATGGAGCATTAGAAGCTCTGGTCTCCGGGTCACCCCACTTATAAGGAGTAAAGGTAAGGAGGTTATAGCCCGAAAGGGTTACCTCGCACTTGTTCATACCAATCTTCTTGAAAGCCGGATTTATGAAATCGTATGACAAAGAGACTGTCTTCAGACGAAGATACTTGGCATCCTTCTCCCAGAGGTCAGATTCTGTATAGTTCTGCTCGGCATTATCCCAAGTGGCACGTGGATATAGTGCATCCTGCGACTCATTGCTTCCTGGTGTCCATGTGTTGTTAACATGGTATGAAAGAAGTCCACCCTGGGTTGTATTGGAAGAACAATAGAATGGCTGACGGAACACATCGGTGATGTAACGGCTTACATTCCATGCACCCGTGAGCTGCATGTTGAAGGTCAGGCGCTTGTAGTTGAAACCAAGTGTCAAACCTGCCATGTACTCAGGATCATCCGTATAACCATTGTCACGGGTCTTATCATTAGCATTTATCTTACCATCGCCGTCAAGATCGATATATACACAATCTCCAGGCATGAGGTAATCCTTCAGCTGTGCCGGGAATGGCTGACCGAAAGTCTTCTCATACTCTACCTTGGTCTGTTCGCCCTCGTAATACTTCCAGAACTTATACATAGAACGGGCACCGATTCGATGACCTCTTGCCATCATGTATTCATTCTTCTTAGGCTCCTCCTTCATCTCTACGATTTCATTCTGGTTGTAAGAGAGATTCAGTTTGCCCCAGAAGCGGAAGTCCTTACCTATCTTATCATTGTAACCGAGCGAAAGCTCCCAACCCCACGACTTTGTCTCACCGGCATTGGTATAAGGCATGGTGAAACCGATGGTTGAAGGAACTGTTTCATCACGAACAAGGATATCGGTACGATGCTCACGATAATAATCGAAAGTTGTCTTAAAGCGGTCGCCGAAGAAATACAGGTCGAAACCATAATCCTGCTTGAACGCCTTCTCCCAACCAATATCAGGGTTGTTCTTGATAGACTCGTATGCACCAGCTATAGAAGAGGTTCCCTGAACGGTACCCGACTGTGCGTTACCGAAGAGATAACCATAGGAATCTGCCCAGTTGCTATAATTGTTTGTCAAGCCATAACTGCCCGTAATATATGGATCGGCGAGATACATGAATCGGACAGCATCCTTGGTCTTATCGTTACCAACGAGACCCCAAGATGCACGGATCTTGAAGAAAGATGCCACCTTGGAAATTGGCTTCCAGAACTTCTCCTCGCTGAGAATCCATCCCACAGAACCTGCAGGGAAGACACCGAAGCGTCTGCCTGGCGCAAAGTTCTCCGAGCCGTTGTAACCCATGTTGAACTCTGCCATATACCGGCTGGCATAATCGTAAGTAACACGCCCCACAAGACCCACGTAAGAACGAGGTACATCCGGATAAGAACTGTTAGAATAGTAATACTGCTTCGACTGGTTGTAAAGGAGCAGTGCATTAACAGTATGCTTATCGAATACACGAGAATAGTTGAAGCTGCCCTCCAAGTACCAGTCACGTGCCTTAGCCTGAGATGCTGAATAAGAAGGATCTGTATCATTGCCATTCTGACGATATACAATATATGGTGTACCATCAGCATTTAAGATTATTTTCTTGTTACCTTCTGCATCCAAGATGAATTGACCCTGATCGTCTTTCTCATACTGTATGAGCGGATTGAATGAAGCCACGACGCTCTTACCCTGCTTATTAATGGTATAGGCAGAGTTATAAGATCCCTTTGCCTTGAAACTCAATCCCTTGGTTATGAAGTCAAGTTTCTGGTCGAGAACGAGGTCCATCTGAATCTTATTGATATTGGTCTGCATGAATCCATTGCCATAGTAACCCATACCTGCATTACCTACGAACGGCAACTTCTGATCATCATAGTCGGCGGTACAATAAACCAACTTATTATCCACGATACCAGGGCTGGAGAATGGGGTTGCATAATAAATCTGTTTAATCAAGCCGGCTGCACCAGAACCTGTATAAGGCTTATCAGCATTGCTCACGTTACCTGCCACATTGAACGACAAGGTTGTAGTCTTGGTTGCCTTGAGGTCGAGGTTAGAACGGTAGTTGAAACGATGATACTGATAACCATAGTTGTATCCAGCATCAAACTCCTTGAAAAGACCATCCTGAGAGTAATAACCTGCAGAGATAAAATACTTCACACGATCAGTTCCACCCGAGATATTCAAGTTGTGCTGCTGCTGAAGAGTTACATCTTTCATGATGTAATCAGCCCACTTGGTACTTGGGAAACGGATAGGGTCTGAGCCAGTGGCAAACTTCTGAATGATACCCTCAGAGAAACTGTTAGAGAAAGTGTGCTCAGCAGTATATGCATCCAAATCTGGATATTTGCCAATTGCCACACTTTTGTTTGCACGCATCCAATAATCATTCAGAGACATCTGATTATAGAAGTTGGCATACTCGTAAGAACTAGCCTGCTCCACCATCTTGGTAGGTGAAAGGGCTGTCCAGGAAGTTGACACACTGATCTTGGCCTTACCCTGTGAACCACGCTTGGTAGTAATAAGGACAACACCATTGGCACCACGAACACCGAACACGGCAGTCGCAGAAGCATCCTTCAATACGGTAACACTTTCGATTTCATTTGGGTCAATATCTGCCATGGTTCGCTCCACACCATCCACCTGGATAAGAGGCTGCGAATCACCCCAAGTAGCCTTACCGCGAACGAAAATCTCTGCAGCATCGCTACCTGGCTCACCAGAATACTGTACGGTTGTCACACCAGAAAGCTGACCACCGAGCACGTTATTGACAGAACCTACGGAAGTGCGGACCAAATCCTCACACTTCACGCTGGAGATGGCACCCGTCATGGTTACCTTTTTCTGCACACCATAAGCCACCACCTCTACTGCATTCAAGTTGACAGCTCCACCCTCCTTCATGGTTACTTTCATACCATTCTTGGCTGGAACAACCTGATCAGCGAATCCAATATAGGAAATCTTCAGCTTTGCGCCAGGCTTCACCTTTATGGAGAAATTACCATCCATATCGGCAACTGTACCTTGCGTACTACTACCACCTACGACCAAAACTGTGGCACCAATAATAGGCTCACCAGTCTCGTCGACAATTGTACCTTTAACAAGTTCTCCCTGTTGTACATTCTGAACCTCAGCAATAGCCTTCGACACCAACATTGGTGAGAAAGTCATCGTCGTGAGACACAGCGCCAAGGGCAGAACAGAACTTTTCAGGACTTTGTTTTTGTTCATACCTGGTTTAGTTTTTAAGAAGATCAGCAGCAGAATCCAAACGCTCCGCCACCAACGTTCATGTTTGTATTTAATTTTGTTTAATTCTTTGGTTTAAAAATTGTTGCTGCAAAAGTACGAAATTCATTGTATATATATAAATCTAAATCGTACAATTATCCGTCAGATTGTACAAAAATACATAATAAACAAACAAAAAGACACAATAAATAACAAAAAATAGCACGGAAAACAAAGGAAAGAGACAATAATACCTAGTTTATCTAGTGGATTTAGTTTTAGTCAGTAGGCTTTCTATCAATCCTTGAATTCCAAGGAGAGTTCTCCTGTTCCCAGAAGATTATAGCTCATGCGATGGTATGGCGTAGTGCCAAACTCCTTGATTGCCGCACGATGCTTCTTCGTAGGATAGCCCTTGTTGCTCTTCCAGTCGTACTGAGGATATTCCTCGGCAAGGGCATCCATATAGTCATCACGATAGGTCTTGGCAAGGATGCTTGCCGCTGCTATCGCCAGATACTTTCCGTCACCTTTTACTATAGTAGTATAAGGTAAATCCTGGTAAGGCTTGAAACGGTTGCCGTCTACGATGACAGCCTCTGGGCGCACCTTCAACTGGTCCAAGGCACGGTGCATCGCCAGAAAACTGGCATTCAGGATATTGATTTGATCGATTTCTTCGGGAGTAACCACCCCCACAGCCCAAGCCACGGCATCACGCTCTATCTGCTCACGGAGCGCCTTGCGCTTCTTGTCGGTGAGTTTCTTACTATCGTTCAAATCTGCATTCTGATAATTGGGTGGAAGGATGACGGCGGCAGCATATACGCTGCCTGCCAAGCATCCGCGGCCAGCCTCATCGCAGCCAGCCTCTATCATATCCTTATAATAATGACTTTCTAACATAGACATTAAGTTTTTTACAAGAGAGCTTCAATCCTTCCTTAGAACATCATGGCTACTCGCTTCACGCCAGCAACCAGCGCATCAACCTCCTCCTTGGTATTGTACAAGGCGAAGCTGGCACGAACGGTGCCGAGAATGCCATAGCGGTCCATCAAAGGCTGAGCACAGTGATGACCGGTACGAACGGCGATTCCCAGGCGGTCGAGCAAGGTTCCCATATCCATGTGATGAATATCACCAACCAAGAAGCTAACAACGGCATCCTTGCCCTCCTGCTCACCAAAAAGCCTGATTCCATCGATGGTTCTCATCTGTTCCATGCAGTAACGGGTCAGTTCCTGCTCGTGCTTGGCAATATTGTCCATACCGAGCGAAGAGACATAATCGATGGCTTTAGCCAAACCGTGGGTAGCTACATAATCCGGAGTACCAGCCTCAAACTTGAAAGGCAACTTCTCGAAAGTGGTCTTCTCGAAGCTTACACTCTCGATCATTTCGCCACCTCCCTGGTATGGAGGCAACTTCTCCAGCCACTCTTCCTTGCCGTAAAGCACACCGATACCGGTAGGACCATAGATTTTATGACCGCTGAAAGCGAAGAAATCGCAATCCATATCCTGTACATCCACAGCGAAATGAGGAGTACTCTGAGCACCATCCACTATCACAGGTACACCGTGCTCGTGGGCAATCTTAATCATCTCTTTCACCGGATTCACCGTACCGAGCACATTGCTTACCTGAGCAATGCTCACGATTTTGGTGCGTTCGGTGAATAAATGGGCGAATTCATCGAGGTTTATCTCACCCTTATCGTTGATTGGGATTACACGGATGGCGATACCCTTCTTGGCTGCCTGCAACTGCCAAGGCACGATATTGGAATGATGCTCCATGGTAGAGATAATCACCTCGTCGCCTTCGCTCATAAAGGCATCGCAAAACGATGAAACCACGAGATTCAGACTCTCGGTAGTGCCACGGGTAAAGATGATTTCCTCAACCTTCGGTGCATTGATAAACTTGCGCACAGTCTCGCGGGCTGCCTCATGAAGGTCGGTAGCCTGCTGAGAGAGATAATGCACACCACGATGCACATTGGCATTCACGTTGAGATACTCGTCGCGCATGGCATCGAGCACACACAATGGCTTCTGGGTGGTTGCCGCATTATCCAGATATACCAATGGCTTATCATATACCGTTCTCGATAAAATCGGGAAATCTGCTCTTACTTGATTGATATCATACATATTTTTAAGAAGTTTACTCCTTTAACTACATAATTATCTACTTGCAAAGCTTGCAGCCCTCGCACTTATTGAGCTCACCACGGAATCGCTTCTCTACGAGATGATGCAGGCGGTCACGCAATGGCTCCAGCTCCATCTTGTCGATGACTTCGTTGATAAATGCAAACTGAAGGAGCAACTTAGCCTCCTCACGGCTCACACCACGCTGCTGCATATAGAACAATGCCGCATCGTTGAGCTGACCTACGGTACTTCCGTGCGCACACTTCACATCGTCGGCATAAATCTCCAGCATAGGCTGGGTGAACATACGGGCTGTCTTCGTAGCACAGAGGTTCTGGTTGGTTTCCTGCGAAGTGGTCTTCTGGGCACCATGACGAACCAATACTCTACCAGCAAAAGCACCACGTGCCTCACCATCGAGTACATACTTATAAAGCTCGTTGCTGGTGCAATGACCCACCTGGTGGTCGATGAGCGTATTGTTATCTACCACCTGGTTCTTGTCGGCAATCACACAACCATTGCAGAAGCATTCGGCCCCCTCGCCCTTGAATACGAGGTCAAGACGGTTGCGGGTGATACCATTATGAAGCGTGATGACGTTATGGTTTACGCGGCTGTTAGCCTGCTGCTCAATGTAAACGTTGCTGACACGACGGTTCTTATAATGAGTCTCCTCCAGACAATAGAGGTCGAGACTGGCATTCTCGCCAACATAAGCCTCGATTACCTGAGTAGCGAGGAAGTTCTTGTCATCGGCAGCATGATCGCAGAAGAGGAACTTAGCCTCAGCGCCCTGTTCCATCACGATGAGGACACGACGGTTTACCATCAAATCAACATCCGAACGAAGGATATTGATTACCTGAATGGTTCGCTCCACCTTCACGTTCTTTGGTACGTAGATAAGCAAGCCATCCTGTGCCAGAACTGTATTCAATGCCGTGATGCCATCTTCATCGGTTTTGGCTATCTTGGCATAGTATTTCTCGATGAAATCGGGGTTTTCTGTAGCAATCTTGCTCAAAGAATCCACGATAACACCCTCTGGCAACTCCACCTTTGGCAATGCCTTGTTATAGAAAGCATCGTTCACCACGAAGTAGAGCGAAGTGCTCAGGTTAGGCACATCGCAGCGGAAAGCCTCGTATGGATCTACCGGAATTTCCAGACGGTTCAAGTTCAAGCCATAGTCTGGCTCGAAGATGGCACTCATATCTGTGTACTTATATCTTTCTACCTTTCGGGAAGGGAAGCCCAAGCGACGGAAGTCCTCAAACGCAGCATCGCGCACCGCATTGAGAACCTCTGCACTGTTCCTCTTGATCATTCTCGAAGAAGACTGATACAAGTCTAAATATTGATTTTCTGAAAGCATAGCCATCCTCCTATTATTTCTCATCTACTTCAGCCTTGATCCAGTCGTAGCCACGAGCCTCAATCTCCTTGGCAAGTTCAGGACCGGCAGTCTTCACGATTCTACCCTTATAGAGTACGTGAACCACACTTGGCTTAATCATATCGAGCAGACGCTCATAGTGAGTAATGACGATGGCAGATGTCTGGTCGGTATGCATCTTATTCACACCGTCAGCCACGATACGCATCGCATCCACGTCGAGACCCGAGTCGGTTTCATCGAGGATAGAGAGCTTTGGCTCCAGCATCGCCATCTGGAAAATCTCGTTGCGTTTCTTCTCACCACCCGAGAAACCTTCGTTTACAGAACGGCGAGCCAACTTGCTGTCCAATTCCACCAACTCGCGCTTCTCACGCATCAGTTTCATGAATTCACTGGTGTTCAATGGCTCCAAACCCTGATACTCACGCTTGGCATTGATAGCCGCACGCATGAAGTTGGTCATGGATACGCCAGGAATCTCCACTGGATACTGGAAAGAGAGGAACAATCCCTCACGGGCACGATCCTCTGGCTTCATATCCAGGAGGTTCTTGCCGTTGAAGATAGCCTCACCCTCGGTTACGGTATAGAGAGGGTTACCTGTGAGCACAGCGCTCAAGGTTGACTTACCGGAACCGTTAGGTCCCATGATAGCATGTATCTCACCATCGTTGATGGTCAGGTTGATACCTTTCAATATTTCTTTGCCTGCAATAGTAGCATGCAGATTCTTTACCTCTAACATAATTTTAGTCAATTTTTATCGATTTCATCGAGAATAATGATGATTATCCTACGGTTCCTTCGAGTGAAACACTCAGGAGTTTCTGTGCCTCTACGGCAAACTCCATAGGCAACTTGTTGAGCACATCCTTGGCATAGCCGTTTACAATCAGACCGACAGCCTCCTCGGTAGGAATACCTCGCTGATTGCAATAGAAGAGCTGGTCTTCTGAAATCTTCGAGGTAGTTGCCTCATGCTCGAACACGGCTGTGTCGTTATGGGCATCCATATATGGGAAGGTATGTGCTCCGCAATCGCTGCCCAGCAACAAAGAGTCGCAGGAACTGTAGTTGCGGGCATTGTCGGCATTGGATGTAGCACGAACCAGACCACGATAGGAATTCTGGCTATGACCAGCCGAGATACCCTTCGAGATGATGGTACTCTTGGTGTTCTTACCCATGTGAATCATCTTGGTACCCGTATCAGCCTCCTGATAGTTGTTGGTAACAGCCACACTGTAGAACTCAGCCACAGAGTTGTCACCACGCAAGATGCAGGAAGGATACTTCCAGGTAATCGCAGAACCCGTCTCTACCTGAGTCCAGCTCAACTTAGAGTTCACACCACGCAAGTCACCTCGCTTGGTTACCAGGTTCAGCACACCACCCTTACCATGCTCATCACCAGGATACCAGTTCTGAACGGTAGAGTACTTCACCTCTGCATTATCCTTGACGATAATCTCTACGATAGCCGCATGGAGCTGGTTCTCATCACGCATTGGCGCTGTACATCCCTCCAGATAAGAAACGTAGGCATCATCATCGGCGATGATCAATGTACGCTCAAACTGACCGGTGTTACGGGCATTGATGCGGAAGTAACTGCTCAACTCCATAGGGCAGCGGACGCCTTTAGGAATATAAACGAATGAGCCATCACTGAATACGCAACTGTTCAAGGCTGCATAGAAGTTATCACGATAAGGAACCACGGTTCCCAGATACTCTCTTACCAAATCAGGATGCTCTTTCACTGCCTCGCCGATACTGCAGAAGATGACGCCCTTCTCACGGAGTTTCTCCTTGAAGGTAGTCTTCACCGACACAGAGTCCATGATGGCATCTACGGCGGTACCGCTCAAAGCCAGACGCTCCTCCAGAGGAATACCGAGCTTGTCGAATGTCTTCTCCAGCTCAGGATCAATCTCCTTGTTCTTCGGCTTCTTTGCCAAAGGGTCGGCATAGTATGAAATCTCCTGGTAGTCAATAGGTGGCACGTGAACGTGTCCCCACTTTGGCTCCTTGAGCGTCTTCCAGTAATTGTAGGCTTTCAGACGAAATTCGAGCATCCAATCCGGCTCTCCCTTCTTCTGCGAGATCAGGCGCACAACATCCTCGTTGAGACCCTTTTCTATGATTTCAGTATGTACATCGGTGGTAAAACCATACTCGTATTTCTGGTCTATCACGTCCTTGACAACCTGATTCTGTTCTTTCTCTATTTCTGCCATTTTATTTAGAATAACCTTTCGTTATTTTAACCCTAAATAGGGATAAGCCGCTGAGGACTCATCCCTACCTTATTATATATAGGATAGAGCGAAAAGACAAATGAATTCTTCACTTTTCGTTCTTCACTCTTCACTTTATTAAAGTTTCTGCTCTACCTCGATTTCTGTGAAGGTCTCGATAATGTCGCCTTCCTGGATATCGTTGTAGTTGACGAGGCTCAAACCGCACTCCATACCGGTAACCACCTCCTTGACATCGTCCTTGTAACGCTTCAAGGCACCGATTTCTGCAGTACGGATGACGATACCGTCACGGATGACGCGAGCCTTATCCTTAGCGTGTACCTTACCCTCGGTAACGAGACCACCGGCAATAGTACCCACCTTGGAAATCTTGAAGGTCTGCTTCACCTCAACCTGACCGGTAACGATTTCCTTCTTCACCTTGTCGAGCATACCTACCATCGCGCTCTTGATATCGTCGATAGCATCGTAGATGATAGAGTATGTGTTGATTTCAACACCCTCACGGTCGGCAGCCTTGCGAGCATCGGCAGATGGACGAACCTGGAAACCAACGATGACTGCATCTGAAGCAGATGCCAGCATCACGTCGTTCTCAGAAATCTGACCCACAGCCTTGTTGACTACGTTCACCTGAACCTTCTCGGTAGAAAGCTTGATGAATGAGTCGCTCAATGCCTCAACAGAACCGTCGGTATCACCCTTCACGATGACGTTCAACTCGTGGAACTCACCACGTGCGATACGGTGAGAGATATCACCCAAGGTCAAGCGCTTCTGAGTACGCAAGCCCTGCTCACGCTGCAACTGCTCACGCTTGTTGGCGATTTCGCGAGCCTCCTGCTCTGTCTCGATTACGTGGAACTGGTCACCTGCAGTAGGCGCACCGTTCAAACCGAGGATGATAGCTGGCTCAGCTGGAGCTGCTGACTTGATGTTGGCATTACGCTCATTGAACATCGCCTTGACACGACCCCAAGAAGTACCTGCGAGAACAATATCGCCTACCTTCAAGGTACCGTTGGCAACCAATACGGTAGAAACATATCCACGACCCTTGTCGAGAGAAGACTCGATGATGGTACCTGTTGCGCGACGGTTAGGGTTAGCCTTCAAGTCGAGCATATCAGCCTCGAGGAGCACCTTGTCGAGCAGATCGTGAACACCGATACCCTTCTTGGCACTGATTTCCTGGCACTGGTACTTACCACCCCACTCCTCAACGAGCAGGTTCATGTTAGCCAAGTCCTCACGGATACGGTCTGGGTTGGCACCTGGCTTATCAATCTTGTTGATTGCGAATACCATTGGCACACCGGCAGCCTGTGCATGGGCGATAGCCTCCTTGGTAGTAGGCATCACGGAGTCATCGGCTGCGATGATGATGATGGCGATATCGGTAGCCTGAGCACCACGGGCACGCATGGCGGTGAACGCCTCGTGACCTGGAGTATCCAGGAAGGTTACCTTGCGACCACTGTTCAGGGTCACACTGTATGCACCGATATGCTGGGTAATACCACCTGCCTCACCGGCAATCACATTGGTATTGCGGATATAGTCGAGCAAAGAGGTCTTACCGTGGTCTACGTGACCCATCACGGTTACGATTGGAGCACGTGGAACCAAGTCGTTCTCATCATCCTGTTCCTCGCTCACGGCCTCCTGAACCTCGGCACTCACGTATTCGGTCTTGAAACCGAACTCCTCAGCCACCATGTTGATGGTTTCAGCATCCAGACGCTGGTTGATAGAAACCATGATACCTACACCCATCAGGGTAGAGATAACCTGAGTAACGCTGATGTCCATCATCGTAGCCAACTCGCTAACGGTAACGAACTCAGTAAGTTTCAGGGTCTTGCTTTCCTTCTGCTCCTGACGAGCCTGATCCTGCAACTTCTCCTGCACAGCCTCACGCTTCTCCTTACGGTACTTAGCACCCTTCTTGTTCTGGCTCTTGCTGGTCAAACGTGCAAGAGTCTCCTTTACCTGGCGTGCTACAGCCTCGTCGTCCACCTCAATCTGGCGCTGGTTGCCGCGGTTGTTGTTATTGCCCTTGTTATTGTTGTTATTATTATTATTTCTGTTCTTGTTTCTGTTCTTCTTGTTGCCACCATTGTTGCCATTATTGCCCTTATTATTCTGACCGTTACCGTCGCCATTGTTCTTAGCTTCGGCATTGATGTCAACACGCTCCTTGTTGATACGAACACGCTTCTTGCGATCGTTGTGCTGCTGAGCCAATTTCTCCTCACGCTCCTTGCGTCTCTCCTCCTTCGATTTTTTCTTAGGACGAGTACTCTGGTTGAGAGAAGAGAGGTCAATCTTACCCAACACCTTAGGCTCATTGGCAGAGAACTTCTTCTCACTCTTAAGAGTGAATACACTTGAAGCCTGACTGCTAGCAGCAGTATTCTGCTGTGACTTCTGCTCAGCATTCTGGTGCTGAGCGTTTCCATTCTGTTTACCCTGTGCAGCATTCTTATGACCCTTGGAGTCATTCATCTTTGGCTGCTGTGATTTTTGCTGATTCTCTTGTTTCATCTGTTGTTTTTGCTGAGAGCCCTGTTGATGAGGTCTCTGATCATGTTTTGGCTCAGCCTTACGAGCTTCTTTTACTGGCGCGTGACTGACGGCAGCAGTCTCGTGCTTAGGTTTCTCTGACTTATGGGCAGCAGACTCTGCAGAGTTTCCCTTGCCGATGCTATCCAAGTCAATCTTACCCAGCGGCTTGAACTGCTGCTGCTTGCTTGACTCCAACGAGTTTTCGGCATGAAGGTCGTCCTGCTCTTGTGCACGCTTCTTATCCTTGCCCTTTTTGGAAAAGAGTTTCTCGGCCTGATCGCGAACCTCCTTATCATGACTGAAGGCATTAGTCAATGCCTGATACTGCTGGTCGCTGAGTTTGAAGCTCGGTTCGGCCTTGACCTCTCCCAGGTCTTTCTTTCGTTCTAGGAATTCAACTGCCGTCTGAAGTCCTATATTCAATTCACGTAGTGCTTTGTGTAATCTGATGCTCATATATATATTTTAATCTCCTATTTTTAAAGTTTGATTCCCCTGTAGCACCCGCCAGCAAGGGAAAATTATTGTTCGAATTCAGCTCGCAATACCTTGAGAACGTTATCAACGGTCTCCTCCTCAAGGTCAGCCTTCTCTACAATCATGTCGCGTGGTGCGTTGAGCACCTGCTTGGCAGTATCGTAGCCGATACCCTTGATAGCATCGATAACCCACTGGTCGATCTCATCAGAGAACTCATCCAGGTAGATATCCTCATCAGCCTCATTCTCGCCCACCTCGCGGAACACATCGATGGTGTATTCTGTAAGCATAGAAGCCAGCTTGATGTTCATACCGCCACGACCGATGGCCAGGCTTACCTCCTCTGGCTTCAGGAACACCTCAGCCTTCTTGTTCTCCTCGTCGATGGTGACAGAGGTGATAGAAGCAGGAGCCAGGGCACGCTGAATGAACAGCTTGGTATTGGCGCTGTAGTTGATGACGTCGAGGTTCTCGTTGCAGAGCTCACGAACGATGCCGTGAACACGGCTACCCTTTACACCTACGCAGGCACCTACTGGATCGATGCGCTCGTCGAAACTCTCCACAGCAATCTTGGCACGCTCTCCCGGAAGACGGGCGATGCGACGGATGGCTACCAGACCCTCTGCTATCTCAGGAACCTCTGCCTCCAGCAGACGCTGCAGGAAGATAGGCGCTGTACGGCTCAGGATAATCTTAGGGTTGTTGTTGTCGTTGTCAACACGGAGGATGACGGCACGCACCGTCTCACCCTTGCGATAGTTGTCGCCAGGAATCTGCTCTGTCTTAGGCAACATCAACTCGTTGTTCTCGTCGTCAACGATAAGCACCTCGCGCTTCCATACCTGGTAAACCTCACCAGAGATTACCTGACCCACGCGATCCTTGTACTTATTATAGAGAGAGTCATGCTCAAGCTCAAGAATCTTAGAAGCCAATGTCTGGCGAAGGGTCAGGATAGCACGGCGGCCGAACTTGTTGAAGTCAACCTTCTCGCTCACATCCTCGCCTACCTCGTAGTCTGGCTCAATCTTCTGAGCTTCGGAAAGGGCGATTTCCTTGTTCTCATCCTCTACCTCACCATCGGCAACAACTACACGGTTGCGATAAATCTCGAAGTCACCCTTGTCTGGGTTCACGATAACATCGAAGTTTTCGTCACTACCGAAAATCTTAGCAAGCACGTTGCGGAAACTTTCCTCCAACACACTTACCAAAGTAGTACGGTCGATATTCTTGGTTTCTTTAAACTCGCGGAATGTATCAATCATACTCGCAGTTAATTCTTGCTCTTTTTTAGCCATAGCTTATTTGAAACTGATTATATATTTTGTATATTTTACTTTATCCATCTGGTAAACGTGGTCCACCTCCATCTTTACAGGACGCTTCTTACCTTCAACCTTTACCTTTTCTTCCACGCCAACTGTGAAGTCGTTACCGTCCACAGCCTTCAAGATGCCCTTTACCTTGATGCCATCTGCATCGAGCACCTCTACCTCCTTGCCTACGAAGTTGATATACTGCTGTGGAACCTTGAATGGCTGACCGAGACCTGCGGATCCTACCTCCAGCTCATAGTCCTCGTCATCACGACTCAAGCGTTCTTCAATATATCTACTCAAAGCCACACAATCCTCAATCCATACACCGTCAGCGTGGTCAATCTCGACTACGATGCGATTGTCCGGACTGATTTCAATGTCTACCAGGAAATATTCCTGATCCTGGAGCCATTCATCAACTAATTTTTTTACGACGTTTTTATCAATCATATATACCTATTTAAAATAAAATGAGGAACTCTTGCGAGCCCCTCATTCCACTGAACGGTGCAAAATTACGAATATTTTTGAGAATATCCAAAGATTTCCCCGTTTTTTTCTTCATAGCCTGCGCATTTTTAGGTAATTGTGCAGGATTTTGCACTTATTTCTTTGCCGGACGCAGTATTTTGCTGTATTCTTCTGGTGAATTCAGCAACTTTACAGCCTCCTTAATCTGCTTGTCATAACGCAGAGAGTTCTGGATGGCACCAGCCTGGAAATAATAGGCTGCAACAATCTCATTTTCCAACAGTTGCTTGATATACTCCTTGTTGTAATCCAGGTCTTTCGCCACATTGTGGCTCAGCTTCTTCTTCAAAGCCTCAAACTCCGGTTTGGCATCGTCGTAATATCCCTCGAACTTGGCGAGTTTCTCCAAATCTTTCAGATACTTCTCGGTCTCTCGGTCGTATTTGAAATCCGCCTTCAGCACTCTTGCCTTGAACTCATCGTAATCGGTATCGGTAAGAGCGAAATCCTTGGCTGGGGCGATGGTAGGATGCTTGGCGATATAATCCACTTCGTAGTTGAGCATCACCTCGTTGCTGTCTCTTGCGCCCGCCAGATAGAAGGCAATGTTAGGAAGCGAATCAGGCTTTACCTCCACATCCGGCTTCACGCCGCCGCCATCACGCACCTCTCTGCCATTGGCGGTATAGAATACCTTGGTCAGGGAATCAGGCACATGCTCCACATAGCCTCCCTTGGAATGCTTATAGTTCAGCGCCTGCACGCATCTTCCGCTCGGAATATAGTATTTGGCTGTGGTCAGCTTCATCTGTCCGTTGTAAGGCAGGTCCATCGTGGTCTGCACCAGTCCCTTGCCATACGTGCGCGTACCTAATATAATAGCACGGTCATAGTCCTGCAAACTGCCGCTCATAATCTCGCTGGCGCTGGCAGAATTTCCATTCACGAGCACCACCATCGGCATGACGGAGTCTACAGGCTCCACGCTGGTCTTGTATTCCTTGTTGGAACGCTGCAGCTTGCCCTGCATCTTCAGCACGGTCTTTCCCTTTGGCAGGAACATGTTGATGATGCTCACCGCCTCGCTCACCGAACCGCCGCCATTGTTGCGGAGGTCGAACACCAAGCCCTTGGCACCCTGTTTTTTCAGGTCGATGAATGCACGGCGCACGTCCTTGGCGCAATTGTCGGTAAAGGAATTGAAGTTGATGTATCCGAATCCGCCCTCCAGCATACCGTAATATGGGAGGAACGGCATCTGGATGGTACGGCGGGTTATCTTCATCTTCAGAGTCTTGCCCGTACTTGGCCGTTTCACCTTAATGATAAAGGATGTACCCGGGTCACCACGAAGATGATCGCTCACATAAGCCACGTCTTTATTGGTCATATCCTCATTGTCGATGCTGAGGATGATGTCTCCCTTCTTCAATCCCACTTCGGCAGCAGGCATATTCTCGTATGGCTCGCTGATGCAGACACGCTGCAACTGGAAATTGTAGCGCACCACGGCACCCACACCGGCATATTTACCGGTGAGCATATTCTTCAGTTCGTTGACTTTCTCCTCTGGATAGTAAGTGGTATAAGGATCCAGACTACCCAACATAGCCTTGATACCATTGCCCACCACCTCTTCGGCATCGAGCGTATCCACGTACATGAGGTCCAGATTCTTGTAGATGGAGTTGAATATATCCATATTCTTCGCCGTCTTGAAATCATGATCTCTATCTATCTGTGCAAAAGCAGGTGCTGCGAGCAGCACCATGAGCAACGAAATCAATACTTTTTTCATGCTTATCTTTATCATCATTAATTATTTCTCATTTCTTTCTCCCCATCATCGGTTTAGAGGATAATCCGAGCGGGGTTGTAATTCGCCCACAAAATTACTCATTTCTTTGCTAAAACTACCATTTTTGGCCTAAAAAAGTGGCTCTAAGCCCCCAAAAATGCACTTTTTTGAAGAAAAAGCAAAAAAAGTTGGGGAAAAATTTGGCAGAATGGAGAAAAGTTAGTACTTTTGCACACGCAAATAAGGAACGTCATGTTTCTGCAATGCAAAAATGCTTCAATAGCTCAGTTGGTTAGAGCACCTGACTGTTAATCAGGGGGTCGTTGGTTCAAGCCCATCTTGAAGCGCAAAAAGAGTTACAAGTGATTTGTAACTCTTTTTTATTTTTATACATTTCAAAGTTGCACCCTATTTGCACCCATAATCCATAGATCTCCATTTCACCTGCCCCATTGCAGAATCTTCAACATGTAATTCTGCAAAACGGAGGATTTGCGGCTCAGGAGAGATTGTCCGTGGATAGACAATCTCTCCTGAGCCAATTTTATTTGTATCCATTTAAACTTTCGCTCTTAATTACGCTCGTAATTACAAGCAATTTAAGAGCGACGCAATTCTTGATTTTCAAGCACTTACAATCAAGAGCAAAACTTTTTCGCTCGTAATTCGCTCGTAGTTCGCTCTTAATTCGCTCTTATTTTACGAGCGACCAATTTGAGACGTTTCTTCACATGGATTTTCCCTTCCTTTCTTAAGGAAGCCAGCAAGTTAGTCATCCGCTAGGCGTCCCGGCGGATTTGCAATCCGCCGTAAAAAAGGTTCGACCTATTAAAACCGGGGGATTTGTAATCCCCCAACAAAAGGAAAAAGCACACTCCTTTGCTGCGGATTGCAAATCCGCAGAACCTAAATAGGTTAGGACATTTTTTGACGCCGGATTACAAATCCGGCGGGACGCCTAGCGGGAATATATTTAGCCTTAAGGCAAAAAATATATGAGGGTGTGCCATGGACTTATGACACATTGCTTGCCGTAGGATTTTCCGGGTTGGTCATCTGCAAATATCCGGCTACAACAAAAAGTATCATGGTCTTCGGCAAAAGTGTCATGGTCGGTGCCTGAGTGTCTAAGTCCGGTGTCTAAGTTGGTGTCAGAGTGTCTAAGTCCAGTGTCTAAGTTGGTGTCTGAGTGTCTAAGTCTAGTATCTAAGTCTTCGACTTGGTTACTTTTTCCATGGACTTCGTTACCAACTTGGTCACTTTTTTCCTCGACTTGGTTACTTTTCCACTCGACTTGGGTACCTACTTGGTTACTTTCTTCTCTCCAAACCATAATGACAAATTCCTGTGCCTTGTCATTATTCATAAACGTGGCATTGGTTTCTCCGGTCTTATCCTTTATACCAACTACCAACTTGCCACCATGTGAATTACTGAACGCCACTAACTCACAGGCAATATCATATTTGTCGAGAATGCGTTCCTTGAACTGCACCCCCGACACCTCGCCAGCGTTTATTTGTTTCAATATATCGTCCATCATTCTTAGATATACATTATTGAGCCCACTTTAAAAAGTAAGGCTTGTTTAAAATGTTTATATTTCACGAAAATAATCTCTGATTTATGCTGTTATCTGGAATATTTTTCGTATCTTTACACCATCAATTAAAAGAATGACAATGTTTAAAAAGACAGATCCGAATCCTCAGTTAGATATATTCACGGCTCCCTCAATGCAGTTAGGAAGTCGTGCTTCAAAGAAGTATTCT